>JAANMY010000975.1_pt1 | contig 35653 bp, 30 predicted proteins | sample 7279691 | NCBI WGS metagenome assembly JAANMY01 (sample SAMN14094543, study PRJNA606508) | bioreactor metagenome | isolation source: A lab-scale SPAN reactor treating ammonium-rich wastewater day 388 | place: Ireland: Galway | collected 2018-02-07
GCCGAGGATGCTCATGTACCAGAACAGCCGCGGGATCACCGGCTTGCCGTGGCGCTTGCTGGCGATGAACTGCACCAGCCAGCGGCCGCCGAACATCAGTGCGCCGACCAGTCCGATCAGCTTCCAAGGACTCATGTGGATGCCGGTCCACGCCAGCGCCGCCAGCGGCGTGTCCATGAAGCCGACCGGCGGCGCCGCCAGCATCGCGATCACCGCGGCAGTTCCTCGGTGCCGGTGCGTCGGCTGCGCTGGATCAGCCAGGACACGCCGAACAGGTCCTTGATGCCGACGATGGCGCGGCCGAGGTTGTTGTACTTGGACACGCCGGCGGTGCGGTGGCGGTGGTTCACCGGCACGCTGACGGTCTGCCAGCCGGCGCGCTGCATCAGCGCCGGCAGGTAGCGGTGCATATGGTCGAAGTAGGGCAGGTCGAGGAAGGCCTCGCGCGCGAACAGCTTGATGCCGCAGCCGGTATCCGGGGTGGCGTCGCGCAGCATGCGGCTGCGGATCGCGTTGGCGAATTTCGACGCCCAGCGCTTGCTGCCGCTGTCCTGACGGTTGACCCGCCAGCCGGCGAACAGCTTCACCTCCGGTGTCGAGGCATCGCGCTTGGCCAGCAGGTCGGGGATGTCGGCCGGGTCGTTCTGGCCGTCGCCGTCGAGGGTGGCGATCCACGGCGCGCGCGCGGCCTTCACCCCGTTGCGCACCGCGGTGCTCTGGCCGGCGTTGGACAGGTGGCGGACCACCCGCAGTTCCGGCGTCGCCGCCTGCAGCTCGTGCAGGCGTGCCAGGGTGGCGTCGCGGGAGGCGTCGTCGACGTACACGATCTCGAAGTCGATACGGCCGCGCAGCGCGGCGAGGATCTCGCCGACCAGCGGGGCGACGTTGTCTTCCTCGTTATGGACCGGGACGACGACGGAGAGTTGCGGCGATCCGCTCATGCGCGCTGTGTCCTCACGACCGGTTGCGCAGCCGCTCCAGCACGCCGTCCAGCGCGTCGAGGTTGGCGTAGTGGATCACCAGCTTGCCCTTGTTGCCACGGCCGTTGAGCACGTTGACCCTGCTGCCCAGCGTCTCCGACAGCTCGCGCTCCAGCGCGGCGATGTCGGCCTGCGGCGGCTTCGCCTTGGGTGTGGACTTCCGGGGCTCCACCGGCACCTTGCCGGCGGCGATCTGCTGGACGCGGTGTTCGACCTGGCGCACCGACCAGCCTTCCTCGGCCGCCTGTTTCGCCAGTGCCACCGCCATCGGTTCGGCCAGCGGCAGCAGCGCGCGCGCGTGGCCCATTTCAATCGCGCCGGTCTGCACCAGCACGCGCACGGCTTCCGGCAGCTCCAGCAGCCGCAGCAGGTTGGACACCGCGGCGCGCGAGCGGCCCACCGCCTCGGCTGCGGCGGCGTGGGTCAGGTCGAATTCGTCGATGAGGCGCTGCAGCGCCTGCGCTTCCTCCAGCGGGTTGAGGTCCTCGCGCTGGATGTTCTCGATCAGCGCCATCGCCACCACGGTGCGGTCGTCGACTTCGCGCACCACCACCGGCACTTCAGCGAGGCCTGCGCGCTGCGACGCACGCCAGCGGCGCTCGCCGGCGATGATCTCGTAGGTGCGGCCGCCCTTGCCGTCGGCGCCGAGGCGCTCGCGCACCACGATCGGCTGGATCACCCCCTGCGCGCGGATCGACGCGGCCAGTTCCTCCAGCTTGGCGTCGTCCATGGTGCGGCGCGGCTGGTACTTGCCCGAGACCATCGCATCCACCGGCAGCGTGCGCAGCACGTCGCCCGGCATCGCCTGCAGCGCCGGTGCCTCCGCCGCGGCCTTGGGGCCGAGCAGCGCTTCCAGTCCGCGGCCCAGGCCGCGCTTCTTGGCACCGCCCTTTGCGGCCTCCTTGCCAGCAGTCATGCGGCGGTCTCCTTCTGTTTCTGGCTGCGCTCGCGCTGGCGGCGCAGGACTTCGCCGGCAAGGCCAAGGTAGGCCACGCTGCCGCGGCTGGCCTTGTCGTAGCCGAGGATGCTCTGGCCGTGACTAGGCGCTTCGGCGAGGCGAACGTTGCGCGGCACGATGGTGCGGAACACCAGGTCGCCGAAATGGTTGGTGAGCTCGGCCGACACCGCGTTGGCGAGGTTGTTGCGCACGTCGAACATGGTGCGCAGCACGCCTTCGATCTCGAGCTGCGGGTTGAACCGGCCCTTCAGGCCTTCGATGGTGTCGATCAGCGCCGACAGGCCTTCCAGCGCGTAGTACTCGCACTGCATCGGCACCAGCACGGAATCCGCCGCGGTGAGCGCGTTGAGGGTGAGCACCGACAGGGAGGGCGGGCAGTCGATCAGCACGAAGTCGTAGCCGCCGCGCAGGGTTTCCAGTGCCGCTTTCAGCCGCCCTTCGCGGTTGGCCGCGTCCATCAGCTGGATCTCGGCGGCGGTCAGGTCGATGTTGCCGGGCAGCAGGTCGTAGCCGTCGGCGCAGCCCACCACCGCATCCGCCGGCAGCGCCTCGCCCAGCAGGACATCGGTCACCGAGGCGCCGAGCTCGCGCTTGTCGACCCCGCTGCCCATGGTGGCGTTGCCCTGCGGATCCAGGTCCACCAGCAGCACGCGCTTGGGCGTCCGCGCCAGCGCGGCGGCGAGGTTGACGGCGGTCGTGGTCTTGCCGACCCCGCCCTTCTGGTTGGCAATGGCGATGATGCGGGCCATGCGGCGTGTGTTCCCGAGGCTGGGCCTGCGCCGGGGCAGGCAGGCGACAGAGGATTATGCCTTATGCCCGGGTACGGACGATTTCCAGCAGATGGCGTTCGGCGGAAAGCCCCGGCACGCGCAGCGGATGGATCGCGGCGACCCGCCAGCCGGCCGGCAGCGCAGCGATCTCGTCTTCGGGCAGCACGCCCTTCATTGCCAGCAGCCTGCCGTCGGCCCCGGGCAGATGGCCACCCAGCTCCAGGATCAGCGGCAGGGTGGCCAGTGCGCGCGCGGTGATGGCATCGAAGGTGGTGCCTGGCCGGAATGCCTCGATCCGCGATTCCGCCACCTGCACGTTGGCCAGCTTGAGCTGGCGCACTGCCTCGCGCAGGAACCGGGCCTTCTTGCCGTTGCTTTCGACCAGGGTGACCTGCAGATTCGGCGTGGCGATGGCCAGCGGGATGCCGGGCAGCCCGGGGCCGGTGCCGAGGTCCGCGAGCGTGGCGATGTCGCGCACGAACGGCTGCATCGCCAGCGAATCCAGCAGGTGCTTGGACAGCATCTCGCGCGGGTCGCGGACCGCGGTGAGGTTGTAGGTGGCGTTCCAGCGCGCCAGCAGCGCCAGGTAATCCAGCAGCGGCGGCGCCAATGCGGGATCGAGCGAGAGTTGCGCAAGCCCGGCTTCAAGCTCGGGGCGCAGGGCGTTGGTGTCCACGGTCATGTGCACAGTATGCCGCGGCGCGTGCCGCCTTCACGCCGCGTGGGCATCGCTGAACGAGTGGACGGCGACGCGAACGCGGTCATCACATGGGCTGGGGAAGACTGCAGCCGTCCCCCGCCATCGTGCGCCGGGTCAAGGCAAGCCAAGCCCATCCGGGCCCCAAATTCCATCAGGAGGCACGCAATGAATCTCATCATCTGGTTGATCATCGGCGGCATCATCGGCTGGCTGGCCAGCCTGGTCATGAAGACCGACGGCCAGCAGGGCATCATCCTCAACGTCGTCGTCGGTATCGTCGGTTCGTGGCTCGGCGGCTGGCTGATCGCCCCGCTGATCGGTGGCGCCGGCGTGATGGCCTACGTGTCCGCCTTCCTCGGCGCGATCATCCTGCTCGCCATCGTCAACCTGTTCCGTCGCGGCCGCGTGCGCTGAAACACGGCTTGACATGGATGTCAGGACAGGGATGTCCCACGAAGGCCCGGTAACCCCGGGCCTTCGCCTTTTCAGGCGCGCGGGCGACGCCGCTCAGTCCAGCACGACGAATGCCGGGGCGTGGTCGCTGGGGCGCTCCCACTGGCGCGGCGTGCGGTCGATGCCGGATGCCACCGCCGCGCCCCGCAGCCCCTCCGAAACCAGGGTCAGGTCGATGCGCAGGCCGAGGTTGCGGCGGAACGCCGCCTGCCGGTAGTCCCACCAGCTGAAGATGCCGCCCTCGTCGTTGTGCAGGCGGAAGCCGTCATACAGCCCCAGCGCCAGCAACCGCTGCAATGCTTCGCGCTCGGCGGTGGAGGTCAGGATGTGGTCGTCGTTCCAGACCGCCGGGTCGTGCACGTCGCGCGCGTCCGGGGCGATGTTGAAATCGCCCAGCACCACCAGCTTCGGATACCGGCGCAGCTCGTCGCTCAGCCAGGCATGCACGGCCTCCAGCCAGCGCAGCTTGTAGGCGTATTTCTCGGTGCCCACGTCCTGGCCGTTGACCACGTAGAGATTGACGATGCGTACCTCGCCCACGGTGGCCGCGATCGCCCGCGCCTGCGGATCGTCGAAGCCCGGGATGGCGACCTGCACGTCGGCGATGCTCCGGTCGCGCGCCAGGATGGCCACGCCGTTGTAGGTCTTCTGGCCGTGGAACACGCTGCGGTAACCGGCCTCCAGCAGGGCGTCGTCGGGGAAGCGGTGGTCCTCCAGCTTGGTTTCCTGCAGCCCCACCACGTCGGGCGAGAATTCCGCCAGCCACTGCTGCAGCTGAGGCAGCCGCACATTGAGGGAATTGACGTTCCAGCTGGCGATCTTCATGCAGACTCTGGGCGCAGTGCGGGTCGGATGCGGCGCAGCCTACCGCACTGGGCGTCGATGGTCGCACCGCCGGCCACCCGCAGCTGCGCACGCCACCCGGAACCCGAATGCGTCGTCACGCCCGCCCTGGCCCCTGCTTTCTCTACGTGCTGCGCATGAGCGGCGCGGAGGCGCATCGTGCGTTCGGCGCCGATCTATCCGGATTGGCGCCGGGGGACGTGCTGCGGATGCTGGGCCTGCACGTCTAGGCCGGGGGCGGATACAGCGGCTGGCAGCGTTCGCAGTAGAAGGTCCGCCGGTTGCGCGCTCCCATGTGCTGGCGAGTCAGCATGCCGCCGCACTCCGCGCACTGCGACTTGTTGTGTACCAGCCAGTGCTGGCGCAGCACGTACCGCTGCTTCCATTCGAGGAACTGGAAGCTGTAGTCGCGCCCCTCCCGGATCATCCTGCCCAGCAGGCGCGGTGGTAATGCGCCGACTTCGCTGGCGGGATGCACGCGGATGCGGAACAGCACCTCGTTCTTGATGATGTTGCCGACCCCGGCGAACACGTCCTGGTCCAGCAGGGCGTCGCAGACCAGCACTTCGGGCTGCTGCCTGAGCTTGCGCCGGGCGAGTTCCGGATCCCATTCCGGCGCCATCACGTCGCCCCGCCAGTCGTAGGTGTCCTCCAGCGGGCCTTCGATGTACTTCAGAGAACAGGCGTAGAGGTTGAGCGTGCCGTTGTCGAAGCGCAGCGACACCCGCGGTGTTGCGTCCTTCTCCGCGTCGATCAGCCAGGACCCGAACATCAGCAGGTGCGCGCGCAGGCTGAAGCCACGGAACCCGATCAGGAAGTGCTTGCCCCAGCTGCGCAGCGAGACGACCCTGCGGCCGTGCATGCGCCGCAGGTCGAGCTTGCTGTTGCCCCCGACCTCACGCACCGTCCGGTTGCGGAATTTCGCCGCCGCCTCGCGCAGGATGACGATGGACGGGCCTTCAGGCATCGCCGTGGCCCGCTGCCGCGGCCGTGGCCAGCAGCTGTTGCAGGCGCAGCGCGTTGGGGATGGCGTGGCCGCGCGCGGTGTTGTCGAAGATCACCGAGGCTTCGCACAACGCGCCGGCGTCGGCGATCGCGGTCGCCAATACCCGCAGGCGCGGCAGCGGATAGTCGCTGTGATAGATGTCCGGAGAACCGTGCCAGCGCCAGTAGCGCCAGCGGGGATCGCCACCGGGAACGGCGCCGATCACGGCGCGCGGCGGATCGGCCGCAACGCGCGAAACCCCGTGCTCCGCCAGAAGGGCGTCCGCGGACGACGTGAACCAGCTTGGGTGGCGTGGCTCGCAGGCAAGTGGCGCGCCGCTGTGCTGGCGGTACGCGCGGAAGAATGCGTCAGCGTCGTCCGCATCCAGCGCAAGGCTCGGCGGCAGCTGCAGCAGGAACCCGCCGAGTCTGTCGCCGAGCGCACCGGCCTCGTCGAGGAAGCGGTCGAGCAACGCATCGGCATTGCGCAGCCGTCGCTCGTGCGAAATCGCGCGCGGCATCTTGACGGAAAAACGGAAGTCCTCCGGCACGCTGCGCGCCCAGCGCGCGTAGGTCCTGGCCTGGTGCGGCCGATAGAACGAGGAGTTGATTTCCACCGTGGAGAAGGTGGTGGCATAGCGCGCGAGCGTGCTCTCGCCATCGCCGAACAGGTCGCGATGGCGCGCGGGGATCGACCAGCCGGCGCAGCCCACGCGGATGCGGACCGTTTCCGGCTTGCGGACGGCCGACAGTCGCCGCCCGCCGTCGATTTCATCCGCGGCGGAGGTGGGTGGCGGCAAGACGCCAAGCAGCGATTTCGCGGCGGACACCATGCGGACAAAAGAACCGTCCCGACGATGAAGGCGCCGTGATCAGGTGGATCGGTGGCGGGTCATTCGTTCATGTTGCGAGGCGGTCGCGCCGGAGGCGCCCGCCGTCATCCGGTATCGCCCTGGTGCCTATCGCACGATCAGGTCGATCAGCCACTTCGCTTTCGAGTACGGCGGCTTGAGCAGGTCGCCGCCGGTGCGTCGCGCCTGCCACAGCACCGGCAGCAGCTTGCTCATCGCATCGAAGCCGGCGCGGCTGTGGTAGGCGCCCATGCCGCTGGCACCGACGCCGCCGAAGGGCAATGTGGGGACGGCGAAATGGAACAGCGTGTCGTTGACCGAGACACCGCCCGCCAGGGTGGCATGCAGGACTTTCTCCACCGTCGCGCGGTCGTGGCTGAAGGGATACAGCGCCAGCGGACGGTCGTGGCCGTTGATGTAGCCGATCGCCTCGTCCAGCGTGCGGTAGATCTTCACCGGCAGCAGCGGGCCGAAGATTTCGTCCTGCATGATCTTCGCGTCATCGCCCGGCTCCAGCAGCACGGTCGGCGGCAGCAGCCGCTGCGCCGGGTCGGCGCTGCCGGCCAGGGTGACGATGTCGACACCTCGCTGCCGCGCGTCGTCGAGATAGCCCTGCAGGCGCGCGTACTGGCCGTCGTTGATGATGCGGGTGTAGTCGTCGCGGTTGCCGAGGTCGTGGCCGTAGCGCGCCTGGATCTCGCGGCGCAGCGCTTCGACGAAGGCATCGCGCTTGCCGGCCGGGACCAGCACGTAGTCGGGCGCGATGCAGGTCTGGCCGCAGTTGAACCACTTGCCGGTAGCGATGCGGGCGGCGGCCTTCTCGACGGGATAGTCGTCGCAGACCAGGGCCGGCGACTTGCCGCCCAGTTCCAGCGTCAGCGGGGTGAGGTGGGGCGCGGCGGCGGCCATCACCTTGCGGCCCACCGCGGTGGAACCGGTGAACACCAGATGGTCGAACGGCAGCGCCGCGAAGGCGGCACCAAGATCGGCGCCGCCGGTGGCGACGGCAACGCGGTCGGTCGAGAAGACTTCCGCCAGCAGCTCGCGCAGGAAGGCGCTGGTGCGCGGCGTGTGCTCGGATGGCTTCAGGTAGACGTGGTTGCCGGCGGCGATGGCGGTGGCCAGCGGAATCAGCGCCAGGTTCACTGGATAGTTCCACGGTGCGATCACGCCGACCACGCCCAGCGGCATCGGCAGCACCTGCGCGCGCGCCGGCAGGAAGCGCCAGCCCACGCCGACCCGGCGCGGTTTCATCCAGCCGCGCAGGTGGCTGAGCAGGTGGTCGATCTCGTTCAGCGCGGTCATGCCGTCGGCGATGCGGCTTTCATCCAGCGAGCGGTGGCCGAAGTCGGCGGCAATCGTGCGCGCCATTTCGTCCAGCCGCCGCTTCAGCGCGTCGCGCAGGCGCTGCAGGTCGTCGCGGCGCTGTGCATGGTCCGGCTTGTTCGCCTGCCAGGCCGCGCGCAGGCGGGCGAGGGTGGGTTGCAGGTCGTGGAGCGGGGTGTCGGCGGTGTCCATACGGGTCAGTGTAGTCGCGCCGGCGCTAGAATCCAGCCATGAACATCCGACCCTACCGCGGCATCACCCCCACCCTCGGCGCGCGCGCCTACATCGACCCCGCCGCCTGCGTGATCGGCGACGTGGTGCTGGGCGACGACGTGTCGGTGTGGCCGTTCACGGTGATCCGCGGCGACGTCAACTTCGTCCGCATCGGCGACCGCACCAACATCCAGGACGGCTCCGTCATCCACGTCAGCCACGACGGCCCACACGCCAAGCTGGGCGGCTTCGCCACCCGCATCGGCAGCGACGTCACCATCGGCCACAAGGCGATCATCCACGCCTGCACCATCGAGGATGCGGTGCTGGTGGGCATGGGCGCGATCGTGCTGGACGGCGCGGTGGTGAAGAAACACGCCTTCATCGGCGCCGGCGCGCTGGTGGCGCCTGGCAAGGTGGTGGGCGAGGGCGAACTGTGGCTGGGCAACCCGGCGAAGAAGGCGCGGATGCTGAGCGAGGCCGAGATCGAAGCGCTGTACTACAGCGCCGGCCATTACGTGCGGCTGAAGGATGCCTATCTCGCGGGTGACGTGCCGGCCTAGTCGCCGGTGACCAGCGCATCGTTGCGGGCACGCAGCTCGGCATACACCGCTTCGGTTTCCGGGCGCACGCCGTGCCAGAGCAGGAAGCTCTCCGCGGCCTGCTCCACCAGCATGCCGAGCCCGTCCAGCGCCTGCGTGCAGCCGGCGGCGCGGGCCCAGGCCAGGAACGCCACCGCCGCCTCGCCATAGCTCAGGTCCACCGCCACGCTGCGCTGGCCGGCCAGCGACATCGGCAGCGCCGGCAGGGTGCCGCCGCGGGTGGCGGAGGTGGCATTGATGAGCAGGTCGAATTCGCCCAGCCGGTCAAGGTCGTCAAGGCTGCGCGGATGGACGCGGCCGGGCTCGCCCAGCGCATCCGCCAGCGCCTCGCTGCGTGCCGGCGTGCGGTTGGCCACGTACAGCGAGTGGATGCCGGCATCCAGCAGGGCGGGCGCCACCCCGCGCGCGGCGCCGCCGGCGCCCAGCAGCAGCACGCGGCGCTCGCGCAGGTCCAGGCCGTGGCGTTCGGTCAGGTCGCGCACCAGCCCGCTGCCGTCGGTGTTGTCGCCGCGCCAGCCGTCGCCGTCGCGGACCAGGGTATTGGCCGCGCCGGCGCGCCGCGCGCGGGTGCTGGCATTGCCCATGCACAGGGCGAACGCGTCTTCCTTCAGCGGCAGGGTGACGTTGGCGCCGCGCACCTCGCTGGCGGCGAGCTTCGCGGCGAAGTCGGCGTGGCCGGCCTCGATGGCGACGTAGTCCATCGCGATGCCGCATTGCTTCGCGAACGCGGCATGGATGCGCGGCGACTGCGAGTGGCTGATGGGCGATCCGAAAACGGCATAGCGTTGCATGTGCTGCTCCCTGCCTGTCGTCGCGCCGCCGTGGCGCGCGCTGGTCGGATCAGGCCTTCAGCCAGCGCGCGGCGTCCAGCGCGAAGTAGGTGAGGATGCCGTCGGCGCCGGCGCGCTTGAACGCGGTCAGTGCCTCCATCGCCACCATCTTCTCGTCGATCCAGCCGTTGGCCGCGGCGGCCTTGATCATCGCGTATTCGCCGCTGACCTGGTAGGCGTAGGTCGGGCGCTTGAACTGCTGCTTCACCCGGTACAGCACGTCAAGGTACGGCAGGCCCGGCTTGACCATCACCATGTCGGCGCCTTCGGCGAGGTCGAGGCCGACTTCGTGCAGCGCCTCGTCGGAATTGGCCGGGTCCATCTGGTAGGTGTACTTGTTGCCCTTGCCGAGGTTGCCGGCGCTGCCCACCGCGCTGCGGAACGGGCCGTAGAAGGCGCTGGCGTACTTGGCGCTGTAGGCCATGATGCGGGTGTGGATGAAGCCGTTGGCTTCCAGCGCATCGCGGATCACGCCGATGCGGCCGTCCATCATGTCGGACGGCGAGAGCACGTCGACGCCGGCGGCGGCGTGCACCAGCGATTGCTTGACCAGCGCCTCGATGGTCTCGTCGTTGAGGATGTAGCCGGTCTCGTCGATCAGCCCGTCCTGTCCATGCGTGGTGTACGGATCCAGTGCCTGGTCGGTCATCACGCCCAGTTCCGGGAAGCGCGACTTCAGCGCGCGGATGGCGCGCGGGATGATGCCGTCCTCGTCCCAGGCGATGCGGCCGTCGGCGGTCTTGGCGGACGGATCCGGCACGCCGAACAGGTCCAGCACCGGCACCCCCAGCTCCAGCGCCTGCTCGCCCACCCGCAGCAGTTCGTCGATCGACAGCCGTTCCACGCCCGGCATGGAACCGACCGGCACGCGGCCCTGTTCCTCGTGCACGAAGACCGGATAGATCAGGTCGTTGGCGGTCAGCACGTGCTCGCGCATCAGCCGGCGCGAGAACTCGTCGCGGCGCATGCGCCGCGGACGGACGGGAAAGCGGTTTGCGGGCGTGTTCATGCGGGCATTTTACGCCCGCCGCCGGCGATCAGAGGATGCCGCCGCCCAGCATCAGTCGCAGCGTACCGATGCCAATCGCGATGATGCACAGGAGCAGGCCGATGATGCCGGTCACCCGGCCCTTGCCGCTGGCGATGGCGATGATGGCGAGGATCGCACCGACCGCCGCGAACGGGATCATGAACCAATTGCCCCAACCCAGCAGCGGCACCAGCGCCAGCAGCATCCACAGCAGTGAAAGAATGCCCCAGATCAGGCTGACCAGTCCCATGCGCGTTCCCCCGGATTGTCCAGTTGCACGATATGCAGGATGTCGCCGGTCAATGCAAGCACGGACCCGGGTCAGGCGTGGCTGCCGTCGATCTCCACCGCAAGCTCGCGGCGGCAGACATGGCCGTGCAGCAGCAGCCGCGGCACGGCCGGCAGGCGCGCCTGCAGCAGCGCATCGACCTGCGCCAGCGCAGCCGCATCGCGCACGTACACCTTCAGCGGCGAGCCGGCGCCGAGCGCGGCCGGCAGCGCCGGGCGCTGCTGGCGGGCGGTGTCGATCAGGCTGCCCAGGTTGACCAGCACTTCGTCCAGCTGCGCTTCCAGCGAGTCGCCGTGCTGCGAGGCGTGGCCGACCACCGCGGCGGTGCCGGACAGCAGCAGCGGCATCGCGCTGGAGGCCGGCAGCAGCGCACGGGCAAAGCCGGGCGGCTGCGGGCCGTACTGGCGGGGGTAGCGCCAGGCCTGCAGTTGGCGCGGGTTCTCCAGCGGCGTGCCGGCCTGTTGCGCGGACAGCCAGTACAGCTGGAAGCGGCCGCTGCGCTGCGGGTGGCCGATGGCGGTGGCGGCGGGCAGTTCACCCGGCGCCAGTTCGCGGCCGATGCCGCGCGCGCGGCCGACGCAGAAGCGCCGGTAGCGCTCGTTGTCGCCGTCGCCTTCGGTGATCGCGTCGAGGTAGTTCCAGATCCGCAGCGGATGCGGATGGTCGCTGCGCGCCAGCCACTGCTGCAGGCGCCGGTAGGCGGCCTCGGCGACCGCCTCGATGTCGCCGTCGTCGGCCAGCTCCAACGCGCCGAACTGCAGCCCGCCACCGCGGCTCCAGGCGATGTCGCCGTCGCGGCCGTGCGATACGGGGCCATCCACCCGCCAGCATTCCAGCGGCGCGCGGCCATGCGCCGGGGCCAGCGCCACCCGCAGGTGGCGCGGGTCGTGGTGGCGGGGTGCGGGGGCATCGCTGAACGTTAAAGCCGCCAGCAGCCCCGGCGCGGCCAGCACGGCCTCCAGCGGCGCGTCGACGAGGTCGATGCGCAGCGGATTGGCGGGCGGGGAGGCGACGGTGGGCAGCGAGGACATCAGGGCGCGAATGATAGCGCGCCAGCATGGGCAGCCGGTCACGGCCCCGACCATCGGCACGGGCGCTGTGGCGGGCCACGCGCTAGCATCGCCGGCGGTGCGCACGGGCGCGAGGACTCTCGGGGATGCAATGGCACGACATTCGAACGCGGTCTGGCTGGCGGGGATGCTGCTGATGGCCGGCGCGGGCACGGCGACGGCGCAGGCGGTCACCACGGCCGACTACGAGCGCGCGGTGAAGATGCTGGGCGACCGCACCGCGCCGCTGCTGGACCAGGCGTTGAGCGGCGCCAGCTGGCTGGACGACGACACCCTGGTGTACCGGCTGGCCGACAACGGCAAGGTGCAGGTGCTGCGCTTCGATCTGGGCACCGGCAAGTCCGCGCCCGCGTTCGACGCGAAGGCGCTGGCCGCGGCGATGAATGCGGCGGCAAGCGGCAAGGGCAAGCCGGTCGACCCCGACAAGCTGCCGCCGCTGCAGGTCGAGCGCGAAGCCGACGGCAGCCTGCTGCTGCGCAGCCGCGGCAGCGCGTTCCGCTGCGCCGCAGGCAGCTGCAAGGTGGAAGCGAAGGCTTCGCCGAAGTCCGGCAGCGAACCCGGCGCGGCCTCTCCCGACGGCAAGCGCGAGGCTTTCATCCGCGACTGGAACCTGTGGCTGCGCGACCTCGCCAGCGGCAAGGAAACCCAGCTCACCTTCGACGGCGTCCGTGACTACGGCTATGCCACCGACAACGCCGGCTGGAAGCACACCGACAACGCCATCGTGGCGTGGTCGCCGGACGGCAGCAAGATCGCCACCTTCCAGCAGGACCAGCGCAAGACCAGCACCATGACCATGGTGGGCACCAACGTCGGTGCGCCGCGGGTCGAGCAGTGGAAGTACCCGTTCGCCGGCGACAAGGACGTGACGCTGATCGAGCGGGTGATCGTCGATCTGTCCGGCGCCAAGCCGAAGACCGTGCGCCTGCAGATGCCGGCCGACCAGCACCGCTCCACCTGCAGCGACGACATCGCCTGCGACGACGGCTGGGAAGACGTGCAGTGGGCGAAGGACGGCAAGACCCTCGCCTTCGTCAGCACCGACCGCGGCCACAAGTCGGCCACCCTGCGGGTGGCCGATGCCGCCACCGGCAAGGTCCGCGACGTGTTCACCGAAACCGTGGCGACGCAGTACCAGGGCGCGCCCACGCTGAGCTCGGTCAACTGGCGCTACCTGCCGGAGAGCAACGAGTTCCTGTGGTTCTCGCAGAAGTCGGACTGGGGCCACCTGTACCTGCATGACCTCGCCACCGGCAAGCTGAAGCGCCAGCTCACCAGCGGCGACTGGAACGTCACCAGGATCCTCCGCCTGGATCCGGCCAGCCGTCAGCTGTGGGTCACCGGCGTTGGCCGCGAGGCCGGGCGCGATCCGTATTTCTCGCACCTCTACCGCCTGTCGATGGACGGCGGCGAGCCGCGACTGCTGACTCCGGAAAACGCCAACCATGCGGTGACCCTGTCCGAGGACGGCAAGTACTTCGTCGATGTGCATTCGACGATCGCCGACGCCCCGGTGGCGCTGGTGCGTGATGCCGACGGGAAGCAGGTGGCGGCGCTGGCAAAGACCGACCTGACCCGCCTCAAGGCGGCCGGCTGGGTGGCGCCGGAATCGTTCACGGTCAAGGCCCGCGATGGCAAGACGGATCTGTACGGCCAGATGTTCAAGCCGTCGAACTTCGATCCGAAGAAGAAGTACCCGATCGTCACCTACATCTACCCGGGCCCGCAGGTGGGTTCGGTGCGCAGCCGCAGCTTCCAGCCGGCGCACGGCGACCACCAGGCGCTGGCGGAGCTGGGCTTCGTGGTGATCGCGGTGGACGGCATGGGCACGCCGCTGCGCAGCAAGTCCTTCCAGGACGCGTGGTACGGCGACATGGCCGACAACACCCTGCCGGACCAGGTGGCGGCGCTGAAGCAACTGGGCGAGCGCCATCCGTGGATCGACACCACCCGTGCGGGCATCTGGGGCCACTCCGGCGGCGGCAACGCCACCGCCGCGGCGATGTTCCGCTATCCGGACGTCTACAAGGTCGGCATCGCCGAATCCGGCAACCACGACAACCTGACCTACGAGGACGACTGGGCCGAGCGCTACCACGGCCTGCTGGAAAAAAAGGCCGACGGGTCCACCAACTACACCGGCCAAGACAACGCCGCGCTGGCGAAGAACCTCAAGGGAAAACTCTTCCTGCTGCACGGCATGATGGACGACAACGTCCCGGTGCAATCCACCCTGCAGGTGGTCGACGCGCTGGTGAAGGCCAACAAGGACTTCGACCTGCTGCTGCTGCCGCACGCGCGCCATGGCTTCGGCGTGGACAGCTACTACGTGATGCGCCGGCGCTGGGACTACTTCGTGAAGCACCTCATCGGCGCCGAACCGCCGCAGGGGTTCGAGGTCAAGCCGCAGTCCTGACGCTGCCGCCGCGATCCCGACGCACGACGGCGCCGCAGGGCGCCGTCGTCGTCTGCGGGCTCAGCGCGAGCCCTGTCCGAACAGGATCTTCTTCTCCGCGTCCGACAGCGGTTGGCCGGCGGCCGGGTTCACCTGCTGCGCCAGCGCATAGGCGCGCTGCGTCGCCGGGCGCGCGGCGATCGCCTCGCGCCAGCGGCGCACCTCGGCGAACGGCGCCAGGTCCAGCGGCGCGGAGGTGTAGGCGCCGACCCACGGATAGCAGGCCATGTCGGCGATGCTGTAGTCGTCGCCGGCGATGAAGGCGCGGCCCTCCAGCCGCCGGTCGAGCACGCCCAGCAGGCGTTCGGCTTCCTTGCGGTAGCGCTCGCGCGCGTAGGGCACCACTTCCGGTGCGTAGACGTGGAAATGGCCGTACTGGCCGGTCATCGGCCCCAGCCCCGCCATCTGCCAGAACAGCCATTCGTCGACCACGATGCGCTGGCGCAGCGCGGCCCGCGCGTCGGCGCCGGCGGATACGCCGGTGAAGCAGCCGGCCTTGTCGGACAGGTAGCGCAGGATCGCGCCGGATTCGAACACGCTGATCGGCGCGCCGCCGTCGGCCGGAGCCTGGTCGACGATCGCCGGCATCTTGTTGTTCGGGGAGATCGCGAGGAAGGCCGGTTCGAACTGCGCGCCCTTGCCGATGTCCACCGGATGGATGGCGTAAGGCAGGCCGGCCTCTTCCAGCAGCAGGGTGATCTTGTGGCCGTTCGGGGTGGGCCAGTAGTACAGGTCGATCATGGCGGGCGCTCCGTGGGGGAATGCGCCACTGTAACGCCGCACGGCGGCCCGCCGTTGCCGACGGGCCGCCGCGGGCTTCGCATCAGAACGCGTAGCGCACGCCCAGCAGGAACTGGCGGCCGTATTCCTTGTACTCGGACGGCAGCCACACTTCCTTGTCGACGCCCGCCGCGGTGGTTTCGGTGCGGTAGGGCTCGTTGTTGAGGTTGTTGACCTGCAGCAGCACCGACAGCCCGGCCAGCTTGCTGGCCGCCGGGAAGTCGTAGCCCACCTGCATGTCCATGGTCTGCTCGGCCAGCGTGGCTTGGTAGACGCGGTCGCCGAACAGCGAGGCGTATTCGCCGCGGTACTTGTCGCGGTAGCGCTGGCTGATGCGCGCGGAGAAGCCGTTCTTCTCGTAGTACACGGTGGCGTTGGCGACGATCTTGGACAGCCCCGGGATGGTGTCGGTGCCGGAACCGCCCGGGCCATCGGGGTCGATGGAGGATTCGGTGTAGGAGCCGTTGAACAGCAGGCCGAAGCCGTCGAGCGCCGGACTGATCATCTCGCCGCCGACCGCCGCGCTGATCTCGCCGCCGCGCATGTAGCCGCCCTTGCCGTTGGCGGGGGTGTAGTAGGTGCCCATGTTCGACACCGGCGTCTGCCCCAGCGGGTCGTAGCCGGTGAAGTCCCACGCCAACGACTGGCGGTAGATGTACGACTTCAGGTCCTTGTAGAACGCGGCGACGGCGACATAGGTGGTCGGGCCGAAGTACTTCTCCACCGACAGGTCGTAGGCGTCGGCGCGGTACGGCTCCAGCCTGGGGTTGCCGCCGCTGCCGCTCCACTCCTTGGTGGTCTCGCTCACCGAGGCCAGCGAGTAGGCGCCCATGTCCTCGATCGGGCCGCGCATCAGGGTCTTGGCGGCGCCGAAGCGGACCATCAGGCCGTCGCCGAAGTCGGCCGCCAGGTTGATGCTGGGCAGCACGTCGTTGTACGTGGTGCCGATGGTCTGGCCGCCGGCGATCGTCCACACCCCGGCAGCGTTCTTCTTCACGGTCGGGCCGGTGGAGTCCTGTTCGGTGCGGATGTACTGGACGCCGACGTTGCCGCGCAGGCTGATGGTGTCGGTCAGCTGGGTGTCGATGTTGGCCTTGGTGTAGAACGTCCTGACGTTCTCCTCGACGCTGTAGTTCTTCATCAGGTCGTTTTCGCTGGGCTCCAGGCGCTGCACCAGGTAGTCGCCCAGCAGGCCGCGCGCGTTGAAGCTGGCCATGTCGCCCAGGCCGACGTAATCCATCGATGCCATGCCGTGCGGCACCTTGTCCAGGGTGATCGGCGCGCCGTTCTTCAGGTCGAGGTAGTAGGCGATGTAGCCGCGGTCCTTCTCGCGGCGGGTGACGTTGAAGCCGACGTCGAGGCTGCGCACGACGTCGGATGCGAACTCACGGCTCAGTTCCACCCGGCCGGACTTCAGCGTGTCGGTGGTGGTGGCGAAGTCCATGCGGCCGTCGCGGCCCCAGCCCATCGCGTCCAGGCCGAACCAGATCCGGGTGGGATCGTCCAGGCCCGGGATCGAGAAGCGGTTGAAGCCGGCGCCGGTGACCAGGTCGAAGTCGATGTCCACCGGCTGGGCGAACGAGGACTGCATCTCCATGGTGGAGCGGCGGCTCTTCGCGCGCGAGTAGCTCAGGTCGGTCCGCAGCGTGTAGGCCTGCGCGAAGTTGAAGGTGTTGGCCCAACCGGTCGAGGTGAGCTCGTTCTTCTGCCAGTTCATGCCGTTGAGCATGTTCAGCGCGCCCACGCCCTTGAGCGTCCCGCTGGTGACGACCGGCACGCCGTTGACCGGGGTGGTGCCGGCGTTGGCGTAGCTCACGCCGCTGCCGTTGGCGCTCCACCACGGGTCGTTGTTCCACATGATGCTGGTCTGGTCCTCGTCCTGGTCGAACTTGGAGTGGTAGACGTCAAGGATGCTGTGGAAGTTCTGGCTGGGCTTGAACTCGAACACGCCCATCACGCCGTCGCGCACGATCTCGCGCGAGCGCAGGGTGGCCTCGCCGGCCTGGCGCGCGATCGCGTCCGCGGCCTTGCCCGCCTGCGGCGCGCCCCAGGCATCGGGGTTGCCCCACCACCAGGCCTTCTCCTGCTGCTCCTGGAACGGCGAGCTCATCCGCGCCACGCCGATGGCGATGCCGATGGTGTTGTCGGCGAACTGGTCGATGTACGAGGCGCTGGCGCGGTAGCCCTTGTCGCTGCTGCCGTCGATCAGCTTGCCCAGCGAGTTGTACTCGCCCTGGCCGCTGAAGGTGACGCGGCGCTTGTCGAAGTCGAGCGGACGGATCGACTGCATGTTGATGGTGCCGGACAGGCCCTGGCCCACCAGCGAGGCGTCCGGGGTCTTGTAGACCACCACGCCGTTGATCAGTTCGGCCGGGTACTGGTCAAGCTCGACGCCGCGGCTGCCGCCGGTGCTGACCTGTTCGCGGCCGTTGAGCAGGGTGCCGCCGAACTGCTCGGACATGCCGCGGATGTGGATCACCTGCGCACGCCCATCCACGCGCTGCATGGTCAGGCCGGGCAGGCGCGAGATCGAGTCGGCGATGCTGATGTCGGGCAGCTTGCCGATGTCTTCGGCCGAGACCACCTCGACGATCGAGGTCGATTCGTTCTTGACCTCCACCGAGGTAGCGATGCTGCGGCGGATGCCCACCACTTCCACCTTGTCGAGGGTCTTGGCGGTTTCCTGCGCCGGCGCCTTGCCTGCATCGGCCGGCTGTGCCTGCTGGGCCAGCGCCGGGAACGCGAGCGCGGCGGAGCAGGCCAGTGCCAGTGCGCTGGCGTGCGGCAGGATGGTGTTTGGGCGGCGCGTGGCCGCGGCGTGCGGCGCACGCATGGCCGCGCGGTTTTCCGGATTCGACATGGTTTTCCCCTCGCAAAGTTTTTGACAGCGCTGTCATAATGGAAAGCAGGGATTCAAGATGTCAAATCCAGGGCGTTGGAGAGGCGGTTGCATGGGAAAAAATCCTGCTTTTACAACGGGTTGCGTGAATGGCGTCGGGCGCGGTGGCGCGCCCGTACCGGCCTGCATGCGCAGGCGCGCGCCGTGGGGGGTGATGCTGGCGGCCTTGCTGGTCGGCTGCGCGACGCCGGCGGCGCGCGATGGCGCGGATCCGGTGCAGGTCTGGACCACCACCGCCGACCACCGTCTGGCGCTGGCGCCTTCGCACCTGCGTTTCGATGCGGGCGATGCCGCGGCCGCCGCCACCGATGCCGCGCTGATCGAGATCGACGTCGGCGCACGCCACCAGCAGATGGTGGGATTCGGCGCATCGATCACCGATGCCTCGGCTTGGTTGATCCAGCGGAAAATGTCGCCGGCCCAGCGCGAGGTGCTGCTGCGCGAACTGTTCGGCCGCGACGGCGACGGCGTCGGCTTCGACTTCGCGCGGCTGACCATCGGCGCCTCCGACTTCTCGCGCCACCACTACAGCCTCGACGATCCGCCGGACGGCAGGCCCGACCAGGCGCTGCGCCACTTCAGCCTCGACGCCAACCGCGACGACGTGATCCCGGTGGCGCGGCAGGCGCTGGAGATCAACCCACGGCTGTGGATCATGGCGTCGCCGTGGAGCGCGCCGGCGTGGATGAAGGACAACGGCAGCCTGGTCACGGGCACGCTCTCGCCCGGCCATTACGATGCGTTCGCCCGCTACCTGCTGCGCTACGTGGAAGCGATGGCTGGCGAGGGCATCCCGATCCGGGCGCTGACCGTGCAGAACGAGCCCGACTTCGAGCCGGCGGATTACCCCGGCATGCGCCTCAACGCGCCGCAGCGCGCGCGCTTCATCGGCGACCATCTGGGCCCGCTGCTGGAACGGCAGGCGCCGCAGGTGCAGCTGTTCGACTGGGACCACAACTGGGACAAACCCGAGGAGCCGCTGGCGGTACTGGCCGACCCGGCCGCCGCGCGTTACGTGGACGGCGTGGCCTGGCACTGCTACGGCGGCCAGCCGGCGGCGCAGTCGCAGGTGCGCGCGGCGCATCCGCAAGTCGATGTCTACATGACCGAGTGCTCGGGCGGCGATTGGGAGCCGGTGCGCAGCGGCGGCCTCAACCTGCAGGCGCAGCGGCTGATCGTCGAGACCACCCGCCACTGGGCGCGCGGCGTGCTGTTCTGGAACCTGGCGCTGGATGAGAACAGCGGCCCGCACGCCGGCGGTTGCGGCAACTGCCGCGGGGTGGTGACCATCGATTCGACGACCGGCGAAGTGACGCGCACCGACGACTACTACGCGCTGGCGCACGCCAGCCGCTTCGTCCGCCGCGACGCCTGGCGGGTGGCGTCGAGCGAAGCCGCCGGCGGCGTGGCCAATGTCGCCTTCGTCAATGCGGACGATGCGAGCCGGGTGCTGATCGTCAGCAATGCGGACCAGCAGGCGCGCACGATCCGCGTGCGCGAAGGCGGGCGCCGGTTCCACCACGTCCTGCCGGGCAGGAGCGTGGCGACCTTCCGCTGGCAGCCCGCCGGCGAGTAACGCAAGCCGGGGGCGCGCGCCCCCGGCGGTGCGGCGCCGTTACTGCAGTGGGCACTCGACCCGCTGGTCGAAGGCGGTGCCCAGCGCCACCTGCGACAGCGACAACCGCAGGCCGGCGCTGCCGCGCAGCGCGAACGGCACCGACAGCTTCCCCGTGTCGGCACCGGCCACGCGCAGGCAGCGCAGCTGGATGCCCAGCCGCGTCCATTGGCCGCGCGGCAGGCCGGCCAGCGCATCGCCGACCGGCAGTTCGGCGCGGCAGTTGTCGCCGCAGGCGACCGAGAACGCCGCCTTGCCGCCGGCCGGCAGGGCGTCCACGCGCAGCGTGGCGATCACGAACACGTCGCCGTTGGTTTCGCGGACCAGGTCGAGCGGGGCGTTGGCGCGCAGCAGCACCTGGGCCGGGCCCTTGAAATCGAACTGGCGCGCGCCCTCCTGGATGGTGGTGTTGATCGCGCCCATCGACAGCGAGCCGTCGCCGGTGACGGCGGCCGGATGGATCACGTCCATCGCCACGTCGTTCGCACCCACCAGCTGCAGGGTGAGTCCGGTGGTGCCGACGCCGCGGTCGAACCACAGGTTGCTGCGCGCGTCGTTGGGGTCGATGCCGGGGTCTTCGGGCAATGGCGCCAGGTCGCCGCGATCCGCATAGCGCAGGCCGTGGCCGAGCGGGAACAGCGGGTCGTAGCCGGGCTGCCCGGCATTGTTGGCGTACTGGTCGGCGCGGCGCGGCCAGGAGAAGCCCAGGGTGCCGCGGAAGTCGTGCTGGGGCTTGCCGTGGCGGTCGCGCAGCAGCACGTCGGCGACGCCTGCACCCTCCGAGCCGGGCAGCCACGCGGCGACGAAGGCGTCGGCGGCATTGAGCTCGCGGTTCATCCACAGCGGGCGGCCGCTCAGGAACACCGCCACCACCGGGATGCCGTCGGCCTTCAGCTTGCGGATCAGTTCCAGATCGCCGGACTTGCCGGCCTTGAACATCAGGTTGGGCAGGTCGCCCTGGAACTCGGCGTAGGGCTCTTCGCCGAACACCACCACCGCGACGTCGGGCCGGGTCGTGTAGGCGCCGTCCGCCGCCAGTTCGGCGCGGCCGCCGGCGCGTTCGACCTGCTCGCGGAAGCCATCCCAGATCGAGTCGGCGTTGGGGAAGTCCTCGCGGCGGGTGCCGCTGCCCTGCCAGGTCAACGTCCAGCCGCCGGTCTGCTTGCCGAGGTTGTCGGCGCCGTCGCCGGCCAGCAGGATGCGCTTGCGCGGATCCAGCGGCAGCAGGCCGCCGTTGTTCTTCAGCAGCACCAGCGACTCGCGCACCGCCTGCCGCGCCACGGTCCGATGTTCCGGCGCGCCGAGCAGTTCGAACTTGCCGCCCAGCACGCGCTGCGACGGCTTGGGCTGTTCGAACAGGCCCATCTGCAGCTTGACCCGCAGGATGCGGCGCACGGCGTCGTCGAGGCGCGCCATCGGGATGGTGCCGGCCTTCACCTGCGCCAGCGTGGCGTCGTACAGCCCGCGCCAGCTGTCCGGCGCCATCGCCATGTCCAGCCCGGCGTTGAAGGTCTGTGCGCAATCGGTGTTGCTGCAGCCCGGCACCTGGCCGTGGCCGTTCCAGTCGCCGACCACGAAGCCGCCGAAATTCATCCGCGTCTTCAGCACGTCGGTGAGCAGGGCCTTGCTGCCGTGCAGCTTCTCGCCGTGGAAGCTGTTGTAGGAGGCCATCACCGACAGCGCGCCGGCGGCGATCGCCGGCACATAGCCGGCCGCGTGCACGTCGCGCAGCACCGACTCGCTCACCTCGGTATTGCCCTGGTCCTTGCCGTTGGTGGTGCCGCCGTCGCCGAGGAAGTGCTTGACCGTGGTCATCACGTGGCGGCCATCGAGGAACTCGCGCGTGCCCGCCTTGCCCTGCAGGCCCTCGACCATCGCCGGCGCGAGCTGGGCCACCACCGCGGGGCTTTCCGAATAGCCTTCGTAGCTGCGGCCCCAGCGGTCGTCCTGCGGCACCGCGACGGTCGGCGCGAACGTCCATTCCATGCCGGTGACGCGGGTCTCGGCGGCGGTGATGCGGCCGATCTCGCGGATCAGCGCCGGGTTGCGGGTGGCGCCCAGGCCGATGTTGTGCGGGAACAGGGTGGCGCCGACGATGTTGCTCTGCCCGTGCACGGCGTCGATGCCCCAGATTACCGGGATCGCCTTGCCGCCCTGCGTGGTGTCCATCGAGGCTTCCCAGAACGCATCGGCCAGCGCCAGCCAGTCCTCCGGCGGGGCGTTGTACTTGCCGCCGGGGTCGGAGCCGCCGCCGGCCAGGATCGAACCGAGCCGGTACTTGCGCAGGTCTTCCGGGGTGATCGAGCCGATGTCGGCCTGGATGACCTGGCCGACCTTCTCCTCCACGGTTAGCGTCGCCAGCAATGCTTCCAGCCGCCGTTCCAGCGCCGCATCCTTGGCCACCGGCCAGGCCGGTTGCGGCCAGCGCGCGGGGTTGATGGTCGCCCCGCCGCCAGCGTCCGGCGCCGGCAGTGCGGCCTGCGCGGCGCAGGCCGAAGCCACCAGCGCGGACAGCAGGGCGAGGCGCACGCGGTGGCGCGGAGGGAGGGACGCGGGGTGTCGGCTCATCTGTGACGGCTCCATGCAAGGGGACGGCGCATGCGGCAGCGCGATATGACAGCGTTGTCATAAGGAATGCAGAATATAGCGCAGGCAAGATGCGTGCATGGCATCGACCTGCCGCGCGGGCGTGGCCGGGAATCGGCGCGCAGTCGGACAACGGATTTCGGACGGGAAGCATGAGCGCAAAGCGGGTGGCAGGCGAAGGGGCGGGCAGGGCGCGGGTGCGCATCGAGGACGTGGCGGAGAAGGCCGGCGTCTCGATGAAGACCGTCTCGCGCGTGCTCAACCATGAGCCCAACGTGTCCGACCGCACCCGCAAGCGGGTCGAGGCGGTGGTGGAGAAGTTGCGCTACCGGCCTCTCCCTTCGGCGCGCGTGCTGGCCGGGCGCCGCTCCTACCTGGTGGCGATGCTGTTCGACAACCCGTCCGGCAACTACCTCATCGAAATCCAGATGGGGATGCTCGATGCCTGCCAGTCGCAGCACTACAACCTGATGCTGGTCCCGCTGGTGCACGGCAGCAAGGGACTGGTGGCGAAGGTCGAGGCGCTGATCCTGCAGGCCCAACTGGATGGCGTGCTGCTGACGCCGCCGCTGACCGACGATGCCGCGTTGCTGCAACGACTAGCCGAACTGGGCGTGCCGTGGTCCAGCGTGTCGGCGATGGAGCACAACCGCCGGGTCGGCGTGGTGGTCGACGAGTTCGGCGCGGTCTGCGCGATGATGGAACACCTGGTGGCGCTGGGGCATCGGCGCATCGCCCATATCACCGGCCACGCCGCGCACGGTGCCAGCGGCTGGCGCCTGGCCGGCTATCGCGAAGGCCTGCGCCGCGCCGGCCTGGCGGCCGATCCTGCGCTGGTCGTGCCGGGCGAGTTCTCCTACGAGTCCGGCTATGCCGCCGCCAACGCGCTGCTGGACCTCGCGCATCCGCCGACCGCCATCTTCGCGGCCAACGACGACATGGCCGCGGGGGCTATCTGCGCGATCTGCGAGCGCGGGCTGGCGGTGCCGGCGGACATCTCGGTGTGCGGCTTCGACGACACCCCCATCGCCCACCAGGTGTATCCGCCGCTGACCACGGTGCGCCAGCCCACCCGCGACATGGGGCGACTGGCGGCACTGGAACTGCTCAAGGAGATCCGCGAGGTCGGCCGCGGCGGCATCGTCGACGTGCCGTACGCGCTGCAGCTGCGCCGTTCCACCGGCCCCGCCGCGCGGGATTGAACGCAGGCCGCCCGCCGCGGGGGCGGGCGCCGCCGCGCCGCACTCAGTGCCCGCCGCCGGCCCCCAGCCGGTCGAGGTCGATGCCCTGCCGGCGCAGCGCGCCGCTGGCGGCGACCGCATAGAAGGCGAGGTAGGCGAAGCAGGCCACGCCGACCCAGAAACTCATGTGCACGCCCACGCGGTCGGCCAGCGCGCCCTGCGCCAGGCTGACCCAGCCGCCGCCCATGATCATCATGATCAGCAGGCTGCTGCCCTGGTTGGTGTGGCGGCCCAGCCCGGCGATCGCCAGCGCGAAGATGCACGGCCACATCGTGCTGCAGAACAGGCCGACGCTGATGAAGGCCACGATGCTGGTCTTGCCGGTGGTGGACATGCCCAGCAGCAGCGCCGCGATGCCGCACAGCGCGAAGTACAGCAGCATCCGCGCCGGATTGCCGCGGCTCAGCCAGGTGGCGGCGATCATCAGGACGATCACGCCCGCATAGCCGTAGAACTGCGACACGTCGTGGCGGGCAATCGCGTTCACCGCCAGGTACACGCCAAAGGCGAGGAACGGCAGGACCAGCATCAGCATCCTGCGCACGCCGGCGCCCACCTCGAACGCACCGGCGGCGCCGGTCCAGCGGCCAATCATCAGGCTGGCCCAGTACAGCGACACGTATGGGGCGAGGTTGTGGTTCTCGATCCCCAGCCCCTCGTGCAGGTAGGCCGGCAGGTTGGAGATAGTGGAGACCTCCACGCCGACGTAGACGAAGATCGCCAGCATGCCCAGCGCCAGCTGCGGGTAGGCGAACGCCGAAGATTTGTGGGCCAGCTTCGCGCTGTCCTCGGCCTCGTCGGCCGCCACCGCTTCCAGGTCGATGTGGTTGGGCACGGAAGAGAACCGGATGAACAGCGCCACCAGCACGAACGCCGCGCCCAACACCAGGTAGGGGACCTTCACGCTCTCGATGCTGGCCTCGGTGTTGCCGGTGGCCAGGCTGCCGAAGATCGCGAAGCTGACCAGCAGCGGCCCGATCGTGGTGCCGAAGTTGTTGACGCCGCCGGCCATGGTCAGGCGCTGCGCGCCGGTCGCCGGGTTGCCCATCACGATGGCCAGCGGGTTGGCGGCGATCTGCTGCAGGGCGAAACCCAGGCCGACGATGAACAGGCCGGTCAGCATCAGCGCGAACGAGCCGGTGTTGGCGGCCGGGTAGAACAGCAGCGTGCCGAGCGCCGAGACCAGCAGGCCGATGCAGATGCCGTTCCGATAGCCGATGCGGTTGAGCAGGTCCTGGCCGACCAGCCGCGAGGTGCCGAAGTAGACCAGCGAGCCGACGGTGTAGGCGACATAGAACGCCATCGAGACCCACTGGCTCTGCGCCTGGCTGAGGTCGAACGCCTTCTTGAAGACGGGAATCAGGATGTCGTTGCTGGCGGCAACGAAGCCCCAGAAGAAAAACACCGTGACAAGGACGCTGAACTGCGACCATCGGGTTTGCTGGTGTGCCATGGAGCCCGCCGGATGAGGTTGCTGGGTGGAAGGGGGCGGCGCGGCCGCCCGTATCCCCACGGCGGGCGCGCTGCCATCCCCCGCGCTTGTACAGCCAGCTTGACAGCGCTGTCAAACCCGGTTGCGGTTGACGCATGTCCGTCCAGCCGCTGCAATGCCCGCTCTTTTTCCCGCGGACCCGCCGATGCAGCCCGACCAGAACCCCCGCCTGTCGCCCCTGCCTGCCCTGATCTTCTCCTCGCGCTGGCTGCAGCTGCCGCTGTACCTGGGCCTGATCGTGGCGCAGGCGATCTACGTCTGGCAGTTCGGGGTGGAGCTGGTGCACCTGATCGACCAGGTGTTCCTCGGCGGCCACGCCGCGGAGGCGGTGGCGAACGATGCGGTGGTGGCGGAGCCCGAGAAGAGCGCCGAGATCGTGATCATGCTGATCGTGCTCGGGCTGATCGACGTGGTGATGATCTCCAACCTGCTGGTGATGGTGATCGTGGGCGGCTACGAGACCTTCGTTTCCCGCCTGCGCCTGCACGGCCACCCCGACCAGCCGGAATGGCTCAGCCATGTCAACGCCAGCGTGCTCAAGGTCAAGCTGGCGATGGCGATCATCGGCATCTCCTCGATCCACCTGCTCAAAACCTTCATCGAAATCGGCGACCTCGGCGCCCCCGGCAACGGCTTCACCGAGGCCGGCGTGATGTGGCAGACCATCATCCACTGCGTGTTCATCTTCTCGGCGGTCGGCATCGCCTGGACCGACAAGCTCATGCACGGCGTGTCCAACGGCAAGCAGGCGCACTGAGGAAGGGGCGGCGTGACCGGCCCCGGTAGAATGGCGGCATGGATGTTTCCCACCTTCTCGATGGGCTGAACCCGGCCCAGCGCGAGGCCGTTTCCGCCGCGCCCGGGCACTATCTCGTGCTGGCGGGCGCCGGCTCCGGCAAGACCCGCGTGCTCACCCACCGCATCGCCTGGCTGCACGAGGTGTTCGGGGTGCCGCTGCACGGCATCCTCGCGGTGACCTTCACCAACAAGGCCGCCGGCGAGATGCGCGCGCGCATCGCCGCGCAGCTGGGCGGCGAGCCGCGCGGCGCGTGGATCGGCACCTTCCACGGCCTGGCCCACCGCCTGCTGCGGCTGCACTGGCAGGAAGCGAAATTGCCGGAAGGCTTCCAGGTGCTGGACAGCGACGACCAGCTGCGCCTGGTCAAGCGCGTGGCGCAGCAGCTGGAGCTGGACGACGGCCAGTTCCCGCCGCGCCAGATCGCCTGGTGGATCAACGCGCAGAAGGACGAGGGCCGGCGCCCGCAGCACATCCAGCCGGCGGCGAACGACCCGTGGAACGACGCCCTGCTGCGCGCCTACGCCGCCTACCAGGAACGCTGCGAGCGCGCCGGGCTGGTGGACTTCGCCGAACTGCTGCTGCGCGCACACGAACTGCTGCGCGAGAACCCGGCGCTGCTGGCGCATTACCGCCACCGCTTCGGCCAGATCCTGGTGGACGAGTTCCAGGACACCAACGCCATCCAGTACGGCTTCGTGCGGCTGCTGGCGGGCGACAGCGGGCAGGTGTTCGTGGTCGGCGACGACGACCAGGCCATCTACGGCTGGCGCGGCGCCAAGGTGGAGAACGTGCAGCGCTTCCTGCGCGACTTCGCCGGCGCGCAGACCATCCGCCTGGAGCAGAACTACCGCTCCACCAGCAACATCCTCAACGCCGCCAACGCGGTGATCGCCCACAACGACGACCGCCTCGGCAAGAAGCTATGGACCGAGGCGGGCGAGGGCGAGGCGATCGACCTGTACGCCGCCTACAACGAGATGGACGAGGCCGCCTACGTGGTGGACCGCATCGCGCAGTGGGTGCGCGACGGCGGCAGCCACTCTGAGGCCGCCATCCTCTACCGCAGCAACGCGCAGTCGCGCGCCTTTGAAGAGGAATTGCTGAAGCGGCAGATTCCGTACCGCGTCTACGGCGGCATGCGCTTCTTCGAGCGCGCCGAGATCAAGGACGCGCTGGCCTACCTGCGCCTGCTGGCCAACCGCGATGACGACGCGGCGTTCGAACGTGCGGTCAACACGCCTGTGCGCGGCATCGGTGACCGTACGCTGGACGAGATCCGCCGTGCCGCCCGCGAACATCGCGAATCGCTGTGGCGGGCCTCGCGCCGGCTGTGCGAGCACTCGACGCTGGCGGCGCGCGCGCGCAACGCGGTGGCCGGCTTCCTGCAGTTGATCGACGCTCTGGCCGGGGAAACCGCGGCGATGCCGCTGGCGGAAAAGATCGACCACGCGCTGGCGCGATCCGGCCTGCGCGTGCACTACGAGAACGAATCGCGCGGGCAGCAGGACTCGCGCACCGACAACCTCGACGAACTGGTGTCGGTGGCGTCGCGCTTCGTGCGCGGCGACGAGGAAGACGCGGCGTCGATGCCGGAGTTGGTCGCCTTCCTCGCCTATGCGGCGCTGGAGGCCGGCGAGGGCCAAGCGCAGGCCGGCGAGGACGGCGTGCAGCTGATGACCCTGCACAGCGCCAAGGGCCTGGAGTTCCCGCTGGTGTTCCTGGTCGGGCTGGAGGAAGGCTTGTTCCCCAACATGCGCTCGGCCGAGGAGCCGGGCCGGATGGCCGAGGAGCGCCGGCTGGCCTACGTGGGCATCACCCGCGCGCGCCAGCAGTTGGTGCTGTGCCACGCCGAATCCCGCCGCATCCACGGCAGCGACATGTACGGCCTGCCGTCGCGCTTCCTGCGCGAAATCCCGAAGCCGCTGCTGCGCGAGATCCGCCCGAAGCCGCAGGCCACATTCGCGCGCGGCGGCTTCACCGCGCAGCCGCGCCGCGACTTCGGCCACGCCCCGCTGGAAGCGCCGCCGGTGCGGCTGGGTGCCAATGTGCGCCACCCCAAGTTCGGCACCGGCTTCGTCACCGACGTGGAAGGCAGCGGCCCGCACGCGCGCGTGCAGGTGAATTTCGACGAGGTCGGCTCGAAGTGGCTGGTGCTGGCGTACGCGAACCTGACGCCGGCGTGATGACCCGCGTGCTTACCAGCTGAACAGCTTGTAATAGGTCATCGGCCCGCCCTTGGCGTCGGCGTCGTTGACCACGCCGTCGCCGTTGCGGTCGTAGATGTAATAAGCGGGGCCGCGCGCGGGCACCACCTTGACCATGGTCAGGCGTCCGCTGACGCGGTATTCGGTGACCACGTCGCCGTTGGCTTCGGTGCGGGTGGCCGGCACCGCATCCGTCGGCAGCATCTCTTCCGGGGAGGCGGTGGCACAGGCGGCCAATGCCAGTGTCAGTGCGAGGGGCAGGGCGATGCGCATGGCGTTGTCCTCGGGAAGGGTGCGGCAAGTATGCGCGATACGCGGCGGCCGGGATCAGCCGCCCGCCAACGCATCCAGTTCCAGAAAGCCGCCCGACTGCCGCTTCCACAGCTGCGCATACAGGCCGCCGCGCGCGAGCAGTTCCTCGTGCGTGCCGGTTTCGGCGATGCGCCCGGCGTCCATCACCACCAGTCGGTCCATCGCCGCGATCGTGGAGAGCCGGTGCGCGATCGCGATCACCGTCTTGCCCTGCATCAGCCGGTACAGGTTCTCCTGGATCACCGCCTCGACTTCGGAGTCCAGCGCCGAGGTCGCTTCGTCCAGCACCAGGATCGGCGCGTTCTTCAGCAGCACGCGGGCGATGGCGATGCGCTGGCGCTGGCCGCCCGACAGTTTCACGCCGCGCTCGCCGACCTGCGCGTCCAGCCCGCGCCGGCCTTGCGAATCCACCAGCTCGGCGATGAAGCCGTCTGCGTTCGCCTGGCGCGCCGCGTCGAGCAGGTCCGCCTCGCTCGCATCGGGCCGGCCGTAGAGGATGTTCTCGCGCACCGAGCGGTGCAGCAGCGACGTGTCCTGGGTGACCACGCCGATCTGCGCGCGCAGCGAGTCCTGCTGCACGCCCGCCACGTCGATGCCATCGATGGTGATCCGCCCGGCTTCCACGTCATGGAAGCGCAGCAGCAGGTTCACCAGCGTCGACTTGCCGGCGCCGCTGCGGCCGACCACGCCGATCTTCTCGCCCGGCGCGATGTGCAGGTCGAGGTGCTCGATCACGCCGCTGCCCTTGCCGTAGTGGAAGGCCACGTTCTCGAAGCGCACATCGCCACGCACCTGCGGCAGTGCCGGTGCACCCGGGGCGTCATCGACGGTGGGTGGCAGCGAGATCGAGCTGATGCCGTCGTGCACGGTGCCGATGTTCTCGAACAGCGCCGACAGCTCCCACATGATCCAGTGCGACATGCCCAGCAGGCGCAGCGCCAGCGCCGACGCCACCGCCACCGCGCCCACGCTGACCATGCCCTGCAGCCACAGCCAGATGCCGAGCGCGGCCACCGCAAACAGCAGCGCCATGTTCAGTGCGTACAGCAGGCTGTAGACGTTGGTGGCCAGCCGCATCTGCCGGTACACGGTGGACAGGAACCCGTCCATCGCTTCGCGCGCATACGCCTGCTCGCGGCGCGAATGCGAGAACAGCTTGACCGTGGCGATGTTGGTGTAGCTGTCCACGATCCGGCCGGTCATGGTGCTGCGTGCATCGGCCTGCTCCTGCGAGACCTTGCCCATCTGCGGCACGAACCAGCGCATCAGCAGCCCGTAGCAGGCCAGCCACCCGGCGAACGGCAGCATCAGCCGCCAGTCCGCGCTGGCCGCCACCAGCAGGGTGCCGCCGAAGTACACCAGCACGTAGTTGCCGATGTCGAACAGCTTGACCACGGTCTCGCGCACGGCCAGCGATGTCTGCATCAGCTTGGTGGCGATGCGCCCGGCGAACTCGTCCTGGAAATAGCCCATCGACTGCCGCAGCAGGTAGCGGTGCACGTTCCAGCGGATCCGCATCGGGAAATTCCCGAGCAGGGTCTGGTGCTGCACCGCCGAGTTCAGCCATACCAGCAGCGGCAGCCCGAACAGGACCAGCACCGCCATCCAGGCCAGCCGCGGGCCTTCCGCGGCGAGGAACCCGGCCACGCCCAGCGCGTTCATCCGGTCCACCAGCGCACCGACGTAGGCGTACAGCGCCACTTCCGCCAGCGCGATGGCGGCGGTGGTCGCGGCCATCAGCAGCAGCCAGCGCTCGGCGCCGCGGGTGAAATGGCGGCAGAACGCATACAGGCTTGCCGGCGGCTGCGCGGGCGGCGCGTCGGGGAAGGGATCGAGGCGGGATTCGAACCAGCGCAGCATGCGGGTGTTCCAGGCGGGGCAGCGCATTGTGCCGTGCGTCCGCCGCTCCTGCCTTCGCGTGGCCGCGGCATTAGAATCGCCCGATGACGAAGCTCGTGCTGATCGACGGTTCCTCCTACCTCTACCGCGCCTTCCACGCGCTGCCGCCGCTGACCAACGCGGCCGGCGAGCCGACCGGCGCGCTGTTCGGCGTGGTCAACATGCTGCGCGGCCACCTGAAGGAGAAACCCGAGCACATCGCCTTCGTGGTCGATGCGCCCGGCAAGACCTTCCGCGACGAGATGTACCCCGAGTACAAGGCCAACCGCCCGCCGATGCCGGACGAGCTGCGCGCGCAGATCGAGCCGATGATGGAGATCGTGGCGGCGCTGGGCATCCCGATCCTGCGCGAGCAGGGGGTGGAGGCCGACGACGTGATCGGCACGCTGGCGCTGCAGGCGGCGGCGCAGGGCCTGGAGGTGACCATTTCCACCGGCGACAAGGACTTCGCCCAGCTGGTGCGGCAGCCCGCAGCCGGCGCGGGGTCGGTCGCGCTGGTCAATACCATGAGCGGCAGCCGCATGGACTCGGACGCGGCGGTGATCGACAAGTTCGGCGTGCGCGCCGGCCAGATCGTCGACCTGCTGGCGCTGATGGGCGATGCCATCGACAACGTGCCCGGCGTCGACAAGTGCGGGCCGAAGACCGCTGCCAAATGGCTGGCCAAATACGGCAGCCTCGACGGGGTGATCGCCAACGCCGCCGCGATCAAAGGCAAGGTTGGCGACAACCTGCGCACGGCGCTGGCGCGGCTGCCGATGAACCGCGACCTGGTCACCATCAAGACCGACGTGACGCTGGCGCAGGCGCCGACCGACCTTGCGCTGCGCGAGCGCGACGTGGATGCGCTGCGCACGCTGTACGCGCGCTACGGCTTCAACCAGGCGCTGAAGGAGCTGGACGGCGGCGCGTCGACCGGCACGGTGGCGAACCGGGAGCCGGGTGTGGCGCGCGGCGGCGGCTTCGTCGCCCCGGCCACGCCTGCGATGCAAACGGACATCGACCCCGCGCTGTCCGCGCCGGGCGAATACGAAACGGTGCTGGCCGAAACGCAGCTGGCAGACTGGATCGCGAAGCTGCGGGCCGCCGACGAATTCGCCTTCGACAGCGAGACCGACAGCCTCGACCCGCTGCGCGCCAACCTGGTCGGCCTGAGCTTCAGCGTCGAGCCCGGCAGGGCCTGCTACGTCCCGCTGGGCCACGATTATCCCGGTGCGCCCGCGCAGCTGCCGCGCGAGGCGGTGCTCGCGGCGCTGCGCCCGCTGCTGTCGGATCCGGCGAAGAAGAAGCTGGGCCAGCACGGCAAGTACGACCTGCACGTGCTGCGCCGGCACGGCGTGGACGTGCGCGGCTATGCCGACGACACCATGCTGGAGAGCTTCGTGCTCAGCGCCGGCATCGCCCGCCACGACATGGACTCGCTGGCCAAGCGCCATCTCGGCTACGACACCATCAAGTACGAAGCCGTGGCCGGCAAGCGCGCCAAGCAGATCCCGTTCTCGCAGGTCGCCATCGACGACGCCACCCGCTATGCGGCCGAGGATGCCGACATCACCCTGCGCCTGCACCGCGTGCTGCGCGCGAAGCTGCAGGCCGAGCCCGCGCTGGACGCGGTCTACCGCGACATCGAGATGCCGCTAGTGCCGGTGCTGGCGCGGGTGGAGGCGAACGGCGTGCTGGTCGATGCCGACGAACTGCGCCGCCAGTCGGCGGAGCTGGGCCGGCGCATGCTGGCCGCGCAGCAGCAGGCCACCGAACTGGCCGGCCGCAGCTTCAATCTCGACTCGCCCAAGCAGCTGTGCGCACTGCTGTTCGACGAGTTGAAGCTGCCGGCACTGGTGAAGACCCCCAGCGGCGCGCCGTCCACCAACGAGGAGGCGCTGGAAGCGATCGCCGACCAGCACCCGCTGCCGCGGATCATCCTGGAATACCGCGGTCTGGCCAAGCTGCGCAGCACCTATACGGACAAGCTGCCGGAGATGGTCAACCCCGACACCGGCCGCGTGCATACCAGCTATCACCAGGCCGGCGCGGCCACGGGGCGGCTGTCATCGTCCGACCCCAACCTGCAGAACATCCCGATCCGCAGCGAGGAGGGCCGGCGCATCCGCACCGCTTTCATCGCGCCGCCGGGCCGCAAGCTGGTGGCCTGCGACTACTCGCAGATCGAGCTGCGCATCATGGCCCACCTGTCGCAGGACCCGGCGCTGCTGCGCGCGTTCGCGGAGGGCGCCGATATCCACCGCGCCACCGCCGCCGAGGTGTTCGGCAAGCCGATCGCCGAGGTGTCGGGCAACGAGCGCCGCGCCGCCAAGGCGATCAACTTCGGCCTGATCTACGGCATGGGCGCGTTCGGGCTGGCCAAGCAGCTGGGCGTTGGCCGCGGCGAGGCGCAGGACTACATCGCGCTGTACTTCAGCCGCTATCCGGGCGTGCGCGACTACATGGAGCGCACCCGCCAGCAGGCGCGCGATGCCGGTTACGTCGAAACCGTGTTCGGCCGGCGGCTGGCGCTGGACTACATCCATTCGCGCAACGCCGCCCAGCGCGCCGGCGCCGAGCGCGCCGCGATCAACGCGCCGATGCAGGGCACCGCCGCCGACATCATCAAGCGTGCGATGGTGCAGGTGGACGCCTGGCTGGCCGACCAGCGCACCGCAGCAGGTGGAAGCCGCGCACTGATGATCCTGCAGGTGCATGACGAACTGGTATTCGAGGCCGACGCCGACTTCGTGCCCGTGCTGCTGGAACAGGTGCCGGCGCTGATGGCGGGCGCGGCCGACCTGCGGGTGCCTCTGGTGGTGGACAGCGGGGTGGGCGACAACTGGGACGAGGCCCATTAGGCGGCAGAAAGCGTGAACTGGTGCGTGTTCCGAAGGCTTCCGCGGAAATGCAATGAATCATTCCTGAACCCAACGGTTTTTTAACTGGAATCTTCACGAACCATCCATGTTGGAAGTGGTCATATAGCTCGCAACAGGTGCAACGCCTGTTGCCGATCACTACCCCTCCCCTGGTGTGATCACCCGGAAGGTGCAGGTCCTCCCCAACCGGCCTTCCCCGGCCCCGCAGTCCCCCCTGGCTGCGGGGCTTTTTTATGGACGTCTTCTGGCGGCCGCAAAACAGCGAGGTCAGCCGCACAAACCTCGGTTCCATACCGATGGCTTCCAGAACCCCGCGCCTGTCGTTGCGCCCCCTTGCTGATGGCGCTTTGCTCCATGCGGATTTCATGCGGGCCGTGCGTTGCTAATGTGGCAAGCGGGCACCAGCGGAGGAATCCACATGTACGAGCTGTTCCATCTTTCCGCGCCTTGGTGGCACTTCGTGCTGCGGGCCTGCGTGATCTACGTGCTGGTGATGGTGCTGGTGCGGGTCTCCGGCAAGCGCGCAGTGGGGCAGTTCACCCCGTTCGACCTGGTATTGCTGATCCTGATCGGCAACGCCGTGCAGAACGGCATCAATGGTGGCGACAACTCGCTGACCGGCGCGGTGATCATGGCCACCACCCTGATCGCACTCAACTACCTGGTGGCTTGGCAAACCTCGCGCAACCGCATGGTGGAGCGCTGGGTCGAGGGCGAGCCAGTGGTGCTGGCGCGGGATGGAAAGGTTTTCAGGCAGGTGCTGCGGCGCGAGCTGGTCAGTCACGACGACTTCGCCGAAGCGCTGCGGATGAACAACATCGACGATGTCGGTGACGTGCGCCTTGCCCTGCTCGAGACCAATGGGCGGATCTCGGTGATACCGCGGGAGCACGATTAGGTCGCGTACGCGACGTTCATCCTGGGTTGGGTTGGCGCGTCTGGCATGCACGTCTGCTTCACGCCCCAGCAGAGTAAATGACCGCACCCCCCGACAGTGAAGGAGTCCCCATGAAGCGCTTGATCGCCCTGCTGATGCTGGTCATGTTCTCCAGCATGGTCCTGACCGCCTGCAATACCGTTGCCGGCGCTGGCAAGGATGTACAGAAGGCCGGTGAAAAGGTCGAAGAAAAGGCCCAGGACTGCAAGGATATGAAGTGCTGATGGCTTCCCCCGCGCCGCCCACCCTGCAGGGACGCAGGTGGAGGCGGCGCGGGGGGCAGGCTTGCCTGGGCTCCCTCCAGACCGGTAATGTCCGCCGGATTCCGAGGAGAACCCCATGAAGCAGATGAAGATGGCCCTGGTGGCGTTGGCCTGCCTGACTTTCCTGGCTGGCTGCAACACCATTGCCGGTGCAGGCAAGGATATCCAGAAGGCCGGCGAGAAGATCGAGGGCGCGGTCAAGTGACCTTCCGCGCCGGCAGGTGACTCTCGACGGTGCCATCGATCAACGCCCCGGCGGATCGGGAACGAAACCGCCTGGGAAGGCGCGCGGTTGCGGCCAGGTCTGCGCCTGGTAGCGACGCGGCAGCACGCCCATCGCCACCAGCGCCTGCACGCTGTCGTAGCGCAATTCGCTGACCTGCTGCGGGCCCGAACTGGCGCGCTCGAACGTGGTCTGTCCGACCGGCGCGCGCTCGCGTTGTCCGTGGCCGGTGCCGATGCGCTGCGGCATCGCTTCCATCGCCATTGCGCGATCGGCGCTCGCACCGGCCTTGGCCTGCGGTGCAGCCGCAACGGGCGGCGCCGGCGCCGGCAGCGGACGCTGCCAACGTTCCCGGAACACCGCGATGCCCACCACGCCGACGTTGTCCGGCCGCCCGGTGCGCGCGGCGTAGCTGTCCGGCAGGTCGGTGAACAAGAACTGCGCGATGTCGTCCAGCGACTTGCGCCAGCCGCCGATCTCGGTGCTTTCCCACGGTCCCAGTACATAGCCCGCCTGCGACGGCGCGGCGGTCTGGCCGCTGACGGCGTTCACCCCATCCACCGACAGCACCACCAGCACCCTTTCACCGGTGGTGTTGGTCAGGCGCACCGCGTACCGGTGGCCGGGCGTGCCGGCCACCCAGCCGCGGCCGCGGTGGCGGTACTCGGGCAGGACTTGGGCGGTGTCTCGGTCCACCAATGCCAGCTCCACCAGCGGTTGGACGGGCAGTGGTGCGCGCGCGGTCGCAGGCGTGCAGGCGGCGATGGCGGCAAGGGCGAACAGCAGGCGGTGGAACATGGCTCTCTCCTGAGGTGCAGGCATTGCGCTGCACTGCTGCCAACGCGCGGCGCCGGCGAACGGGGTTGCCGGGTGTCGCGGGTACACTGTGTGGCCCACCTCCCGCGTTCCGACAGCGTCCACCGCATGAGCAAGACCCGCATCCTGACCGGCATCACCACGTCCGGCACGCCGCACCTGGGCAACTACGTCGGCGCGATCCGCCCGGCGCTGGCCAGCGCGCAGGCCGCCGATGTCGAGAACTTCTATTTCCTCGCCGATTTCCATGCACTGGTGAAATGCGGCGATCCGGCGCGGGTGCAGCGCAGCACGCTGGAAATCGCCTCCTCCACGCGCAGCAGGAAGGCTGCCCGGAAGTCGCGCGGCAAGCGGCCGACGGCCCGAGCC
>JAANMY010000977.1_pt1 | contig 35634 bp, 34 predicted proteins | sample 7279691 | NCBI WGS metagenome assembly JAANMY01 (sample SAMN14094543, study PRJNA606508) | bioreactor metagenome | isolation source: A lab-scale SPAN reactor treating ammonium-rich wastewater day 388 | place: Ireland: Galway | collected 2018-02-07
AGCATTCTGTCGGCTTCATCCAATACAAAAATTTCAAGATTTTTTAAACTGATGATTCCCTGTGCAATAAAATCCAGTAATCTTCCCGGTGTTGCTACCAGAATATCAACACCTTTTTTTAAAGCGGCTTCCTGATTGCCCTGTTTTACGCCGCCGAAAATCACCAGCTTTCTGAGAGGAAGATTTCTTCCGTAGGCATTAAAGCTTTCTTCAATCTGTATAGCAAGCTCTCTTGTAGGCGTGAGGATTAATGCTTTTATGTGATTGTTTTTCGGAGCTTTTCTTTCGGTAAGATTCTGAAGGATAGGAATGGCAAAAGCTGCCGTTTTTCCTGTTCCTGTTTGGGCTGTTCCCAAAACATCTCTGTGTTCTAATATAGAAGGTATTGCCTGTTCCTGAATGGGTGTCGGTTTTTCATAACCCTCGTTTTGAAGCGCATCCAGGATGGGCTTAATCAATTTTAAGTCGGTAAATAACAAATTCTTAATATGTATTTAAATAATGCGGTCGAAGCAGTTTACTTCATCATTTTTAGCAGATCTGCTAATTTTCGTAACAGAATTTTTAAGTAATATCAATTACTTTCTGGCTGAGAATGCCGCCGAATATTCTGCAAAGATAATGTAAATTAATTAAAGCCCGTTACTGTATCTTTTGCCATTCCTGATTATGCTTTAAATCTTCAAAAAACTGATAAACAACAATCAGTTCTTCGGTTCCTCTTTTACCATAATCTTCAATTGTTTTTGCTGTGCCATTACTGGGTTTTATTCGAAGATAAGATGTTGGCAGATCAGTTACATTTCGTGTGCCGTATTTGTCTTGCAGATTTTTGATTTCCAGTTCATCAATAAGTCTCACCAGCTTCAGATAATCTTCTTCTTTGATTGTTGTTTTAAAAGTTCCTTCTCTTGATTTATTAAACTCACCTTTAGAAAAATCTTTTGAAAAGTTAAAATGTTCAGCTTCCAAAACAGCAGTTCGATCTCCCTGAATGGTCATTTTATAAATCGGACAAGATCCGAAACATGCTCCGGCTTCATATTCAATTTCCGAATATTTTGCTGATATTTTTTGAGAATTGCAAGAACACAAAAAAAGAAGTGCACAGATAGCAAATAAATATTTCATTATAAAATTTTTCTAATGTCTTCCAATAGTTATTCCAAAAAACAGATGTTGGTGTCCATATCATTATTTTGGCTGCAGATTTCTTCTAAATGGGTGAATTTGTATAAATTTTTGTTATTTTGAAGTCAGAAAAAGTATTTCATGTATAATTTCCTAAAAGCGGTTGTAAAAAATATCATTCCTCAAGAAATTCTTATCAATAATGAGGACAGGTTCAGAAAGCTTCTAAAGCCTTTTTATCAGGGGAAAAATCATGAATGTACCATCTGCTCTGCACGTCTTAAAAAATTTGCAGTGCTGGAAAACGGTCAGCTTATCTGTCCTGTTTGTGGAAGTTTACCCAGAACAAGAAGACTCAATCAGCTTTTAGATCAGGAGTTTTTAAAAGCCGGGATGACTTTTCTGGAATTCTCACCTTCTAGAATGCTGTATAAAAAGTGGAAAAAAAGAAATGATATTTCCTATTATCCTACCGATTTTGAAAATGAATTTCTTTCTGATTATCAGTTTGATATAACGAACATAAGCTCTGAAAGCGAAAAATTTGATCTCATTGTATGTTATCATATTCTGGAACACATTATTGATGATAAAAAAGCAATGAGCGAATTGTACCGTGTCCTGAAAAAAGGGGGTACAGCGTTAATTCAGACACCTTTTAAGGATGGTGAAATCTATGAAGATTACAGTATAGTTACTCCGGAAGATCGTCTGAAACATTTCGGGCAGGAAGATCACGTGAGAATTTACTCGGTTTCAGGATTGAGAGAACGGCTGCAAAATGCAGGATTTAAAACCGAGGTAAAAGTTTTTGATGAGGATAGTTATCAAGGGTTTGCGAACAATGAAATTGTGATGGTCTGTAAAAAATAAAGGAGAAATGTCATATTTCTCCTTTTGCTTTTATTTAATTTTAAAATGAAATCACTCATTTATTTTTATCCGTGAAGTCTTTTCCAGATCGCGTCTTTCAGCTCCATCAATCCTTCTCCGGTGACTCCTGAGAAAAACAGCGGTTTTCTGTTTTCAGGAAATTCTGCAGATATTTCTTTTTTCAGTTCATCGTCCAGAAGATCAGATTTGGAAACTGAAATAATGAAATCTTTATCCAAAAGTTCAGGATTGTATTCTTTCAGCTCATTTTCCAGAATCTTAAACTCCTGAAAATGATCTTCAGAATCTGCCGGAATCAGAAACAATAAGATTGAATTTCTTTCAATATGTCTTAAAAAACGGTGTCCCAAACCTTTCCCTTCAGCTGCTCCTTCAATAATTCCCGGAATATCTGCCATTACAAAAGATTTGTAATTTCTGTAATCCACAATACCCAGATTGGGTGTTAAAGTGGTGAATGCATAATTGGCAATTTTAGGTTTTGCAGCAGATACAGACGATAAAAGGGTAGATTTTCCTGCATTTGGGAAACCAACCAATCCTACATCTGCCAGAATTTTAAGCTCGAAAACTACATAGCCTTCCTGGCCTTCCATTCCCGGCTGTGCAAATCGGGGAGTCTGGTTGGTAGAGGATTTGAAGTGTTCATTTCCTTTTCCGCCCATTCCACCTTCCATCAGAATGATTTCCTGACCGTCTTCCATAATTTCACCGATGATTTCGCCGTCTTCGTTTTTAGCGATCGTGCCAATCGGAACCTCAATATAAACATCGGCTCCGTAAGCTCCTGTTAACTGGTTTTTTCCTCCGTTTTCACCACGTTCGGCTTTTACGTGACGGGTATAGCGTAAAGGAAGTAAAGTCCATTCATTAGCATTTCCCTTCATGATTACATGGCCGCCTCTACCGCCGTCTCCGCCATCAGGACCACCTTTGGGAATATATTTTTCACGGCGAAGATGGGCAGAACCTGCACCTCCATGACCGCTTTTACAATGAATCTTTACGTAATCTACAAAATTTGACATAATTTTAATTCAAGGTTTAATGTTGAAGGTTCAAAGTTTTAACCTTGAATTTGTACTTTGAACCTTGAATCAAAAAATTTTAATTTTTGAATTTGAATATTAAATCAAAAATTATGAAAATTTTTGAACTTCAGCAAAAAGTTTTTCGGAAATTTCATTGATGTTTCCGACACCGTTGATCTCTACATATTTTCCTTGCTGCTTATACAACTCGGCAACTTCTGCTGTTTTTGTATAATATTCTTTTATTCTGTTTTGGATGATCTCTACGTTGCTGTCGTCTGATCTTCCGCTGATTTCTCCTCTTTTCAGAAGTCTTTCAACTAAAATTGAATCTTCAACAACTAAAGAAAGACAAACATCAATCTCATCATTCAGTTCTTCTTTTACAATTTTTTCTAAAGCTTCTGTCTGAACTGCCGTTCTCGGATAACCATCAAAAATAAATCCGGCTGCATCAGTAGGTTTTCTGATCTCGTCAATCAGCATATCTGTAGTTACCTGATCCGGAACCAATTCTCCTTTGTCGATATAAGATTTTGCCAGTTTTCCAAGTTCAGTATCATTTTTCATATTGAATCTGAAAAGATCGCCTGTTGAAATCTGCTTCAGATTAAATTTCTCAATCAGGTTTTGAGCTTGTGTACCTTTTCCGCTTCCCGGAGGACCAAACAGAACAATGTTTATCATAATTTTCTTTCGCTTCCGGCAATGGGCAGTTGGCTTCTTGCTTTTAGCTTTATTTAGTTATTATTAAATTTATTTCTTATTTATTTCACTTTTTTAAGCTAAAAGCTATCAGCTAATAGCCAACAGCGTTTTAATGATTGATTTGTCCGTCTTCCAATTGGTACAAATTCGGTAAGTTTCTTCCGAGCTCATCATAATCTAATCCGTAACCCAGAACAAATTTGTTCGGAATTTCTTTTCCGATATAATCAAGCTTGAAATCTTTCTTATATACTTCAGGCTTTAATAAAAATGAAGCTAATTTTACAGATTTCGGACGCTGTGTTTCTTTAAAATATTTAAAAAGACTCTCAACCGTATTTCCTGTATCCACAATATCTTCTACCAGAATAATGTGGCGGTCTTTTACATCCTTGGTAAGTTCCATTTTCTGGTAAACGATACCGGTAGATTCTGTTCCTGCATAAGAACTCATCTGGATAAATGCAATCTCACAAGGACCCGGATAATGTTTTAAAAGATCTGAAAAAAACATGATGACACCATTTAAAACTCCAATGAAAACCGGTGTTTCATCTTTGTAGTCTTCGTATATTTTTAAAGCGGTTGCTTTTACGATTTCCTGAATTTCGGCGTCCTTTAAATAGGGTACAAAAGTTTTGTCGTGTACTTGAATACTTTCCATAAAATTTTTCGTAGAGTGCAAAGTTACATTTTTTTGATTAAAAAATAAGGACGTTTAGTATTGCAGTTTTTACACAATTACTTGTAAAGTGTTTGGCTAAGCTTATTTAATCAGCAAAAAGCTTTCATTTAGAATTACTCAATACAAATATAATCTTCAAATCAAAATATTCAGAATAATTTGATTTTATGTTGAAACATGTTTTGATATTTTAATATTGATAATAATTTACATTTTTTGTAACAAACAATGCAAAAGTGAGACTTTTTAGTATATAACTCAATTTACATGGAAAAAGTTTTATCAGTAAAGAATCTGACAAAAAAATTCAAAAGAGTAGTGGTAAACAATATTTCTTTCGATGTAGAAAGAGGTAATGTATACGGACTTCTCGGTCCTAACGGAAGTGGAAAATCTACTACGTTCGGAATGCTGCTTTCCACCATCAATCCTACAAGCGGCGACTGGTTTTGGTTTGGTAAAAAAGGAACTGATCCCGAAACGCTGAAAAAAATTGGTGCGATTATAGAACAGCCTAATTTTTATCCTTACCTGAGCGCAGAAACCAATCTGAAAATTGTTGCGGAAATTAAAGGAACTCCAGTATCAAGAATTGATGAAGTACTGAATACCGTTAAGCTTTTAGAAAGAAAAAAAGATAAATTCAAAACTTTTTCTCTGGGAATGAAGCAGCGTTTGGCAATAGCATCAGCTTTGCTGAATAATCCTGAAGTTCTGATTTTGGACGAACCGACCAACGGCTTGGATCCTGAAGGAATTATCCAGATCAGAGAAATCATCGCAAGTATTGCAAAGCAGGGAATTACGATTATTATTGCAAGCCATCTTCTGGACGAAATAGAAAAAATATGCAGCCATGTGATTGTTCTGAAAGAAGGTAATTCTATTTATTCCGGAAGAGTAGATGAAATGACCAGTAATCAGGGCTTTTTTGAACTAAAGGCAGACCAGAATACAGTTCTTTTGAGTGCGCTGGAAGATTTGCAGTGGTTTAGTTCGGTTTCTGCTGAAGGGGATATCATCAAAGCTTATATACGTGATGATGCTTCAATTTCTGCTTCTGCACTCAATCAAAATCTTGCCGAAAAAGGTATTTACCTTTCTCATCTGGCTAAGAAAAAGAAATCTCTTGAAAATCAATTCCTTGAACTTGTAAAAAACAATAACTGATCATGATGAAATTATTAAAATTAGAGTATTATAAAAACCTGAATTATACGCCGTTTAAGGTTTTTACTATGATGTATTTTGCTATTCTGATCATCTTCCTTTTTATGGGTTTGGCAGATTTTGAACTGTTTGGTGGCACTATTAATCTGAAAAAAGAAGGAGTGTATAACTTTCCTGAAATCTGGAACTTTACGACCTGGACGGTGGCATTGCTGAAAATTTTTCTTGGTTTTATCATCGTATTTTCTATTTGTCAGGAATTTAGCAACAGAATGTTCAAGCAAAACACAATAGATGGTCTTAGCAGAGAAGAGTTTATCGGCTCAAAGCTTTTAACCATTACTGTTTTTACGATTATTTCCACCGTTCTTGTTTTTGGGATTACGCTATTTTTAGGATTAAATTATTCTACAAAAACAGATTCAGCTTTAATCTACGAAGAAATCTATTTTATAGGAAGTTATTTTCTTAAATTATTTACTTTCTTCTGTTTTCTGATGTTTCTGTCTATACTTTTGAGAAAATCAATGTTTGTATTCTTGGCGTTTTTTGTTTTATGGGTAGGTGAAAATATCATTGGTGGACTTGAAACCTTTATGAAAGTAAAAGGAACACAAGCGGCAGAACGAAATGAGATTCTTCAGAATGATTTTTTTGTTAGCAAATTGTTGCCTCTGGAAAGTATGTCAAGTTTAATTCCTAATCCAATGTTGAGGCTTAATATGGCTAAAGCATTGGGATTAAAATATGAGTTTACCTATCCTGTAGAAAGTATTTTTGTTTGTTTGGTTTGGTGCGGTTTATTCATTTTGGGATCTTATCTGATTTTAAAGAAAAGAGACTGGTAAAATTTTCTCAATATTATTCAAACAAAAAGTGATTCCATTATTGGAGTCATTTTTTTTATCTCGTCCTTTTTTCAGCGAAATCATTAAAGCAAAAGCCCCGAAATTAAAATTCCGAGGCTTTATTAAATTATTTTAATGATAATTTATTACCCAAGATATGGATACTTATAATCTTTAGGCGAAACAAAAGTTTCTTTAATTGATCTTACTGAAGTCCATCTCAGTAAATTCATTTTAGAACCTGCTTTATCATTTGTTCCGGATGCTCTTCCTCCTCCAAATGGCTGCTGACCAACAACAGCACCGGTTGGTTTGTCGTTGATGTAGAAGTTTCCGGATGCATTTTCTAATGCTTTGAAAGCTTCATTCACAGCATATCTGTCCTGCGCAAAAACAGAACCGGTTAATGAATAAGGAGAAGAAGAATCTACCAGTTGTAAAGTTTCAGCCCATTTTTCGTCTTCATAAACGTAAACAGATAAAATTGGACCGAAGATTTCTTCTACCATACTTTCATACTGAGGATTTGTGGTTTCAACAACTGTAGGATGCACGAACCAGCCTTTAGAATCATCGCATTTACCGCCGATAATTACCTCGGCTTCGTCTGAAGCATTGGCTCTGTCGATATATCCTTTACATTTTTCGAAAGAATTTTTGTCTATTACAGCGTTTACAAAGTTAGATGGGTCTTCCGGAGAGCCTACTTTTATAGAAGAGATCTGAGTCTCCATTACTTTTTTCACATCAGCCCAAATAGACTGAGGGATATAAGCTCTTGAAGCTGCGGAACATTTTTGTCCCTGATATTCAAAAGCTCCTCTTACCAAAGCAGTAGCAACCGCTTCTACGTTTGCAGACGGATGGGCGATTACGAAATCTTTTCCACCTGTTTCTCCAACGATTCGTGGATAGGTTCTGTAGTTGTGAATATTATCGCCAATCATTTTCCACATTCCCTGAAAAACTTTTGTAGATCCTGTAAAGTGAAGTCCTGCAAAATCTCTGTGTGCCAAAACTTTATCCGCAGTTTCTCTTCCGTCTGTGAAAATCATGTTAATTACCCCTGCAGGAAGTCCAGCTTCTATTAAAACATCCATAATTACTTTTGCAGAATAGATTTGTTTATCAGAAGGTTTCCAAACCACTACGTTTCCAAGCATTGCCATACAAGTTGGTAAATTCCCTGAAATTGCTGTAAAGTTGAACGGAGTTACCGCAAAACAGAAACCTTCCAAAGGTCTGTATTCTACTCTGTTCCATATTCCTGCATCAGAAACCGGTTGTTCTGAATACATTTCCGTCATAAATTCTACGTTGAATCTTAGAAAGTCGATGAACTCACAAGCGGCATCAATTTCAGTCTGGTGAACATTTTTAGACTGTCCGATCATGGTTGCCGCATTGATGATATCTCTGTATGGACCTGCCAAAAGATCTGCTGCTTTTAAGAAAATTGCTGCACGGTGCTCCCATCCAAGCTCATTCCACTGTTTTTTTGCGGCTAAAGCTGCATTGATGGCATCATCCACATGCTGCATGGTTCCTTTGTGATAAAAACCGAAATCGTGAGCATGATCCTGTGGAGACTGTAACTGAACTTTGTCACCTGTTGTTACTTCTTTTCCGTTAATGATCATTGGGATTTCAATCTTTTCAGACCACATTTTTTTGTAAGTAGCGAGAAGTGATTTTACTTCTGATGATCCCGGTTCGTAAGAAGTTACCGGCTCATTTACTGCAAATGGTACTTGCGAAATTGCTTTTGACATATCGTTGTATTGTTTGTTTTGCTTTTTTACAAATTTACAACATTTTAAAATTTATTATGTTATAAAGTACGAATAGTCTATTATCATTGATTATTGATTTCCATTTATCAGTTCAGAATGATTTTTAGCTGCTCTCAAATCTGACAGCCATTTTTCACTATGCTTATCCTTTTCTAATTCTGAAACGCGGTCGATTAAATATTTTCGCAATTTTTCAACTGACCAGCTTTTTCCGGTTGATTGAAAAATAATTTCTCGCTTCCATACATTGGGAATGAATCGTAACCAGTGTCTCCATTTTCCTTGCAATTCATATTTTCCAACGGGAATAAAGATATTTCCGTCACAATCAATAAAATGTTGATTTCTATAGAATTGGTTAAATATTGATTCGTTGTCAGAATATATAAATTCATCAAAAATAATATATTCAAGCAGATATTCTGCATCCCATTTTTCAGCAGATATATTAATTATTGGAAAGTTCATCATAAAATGGTTACCACCCAAAAATACATCAAAAATTAATAATGGAGTAATTATGATTTTAGATATTAGAATTTTTCCTTACATCTTCTCTGTTTCCAGAATTTTCAGAACCAGTTTTTCTTCATGGGTAAGATCTGCTTTGCCGTCATTTTTTTCAATAACTTCCAGTTCATCAAGATATTTCTTGATTGTATTATTTTCATAGAGATTGATGACCAGAGGATGCACATAATATTTTCTGCATACGGTACTTGTATTTCCCAGATGTTCAGCCACAATTTCCAAAGCCTCTTTTACTTTTTTCTTGTATTCTTTATTGGTTTCGGCGTAGCCGATTTCCTTAAAAGCAATAAGCGCATTTACAGTTCCTGACCAGGTTCTGAAATCTTTTGCGGTAAAATCTTCACCACTGATTTCTTTAATGTATTCGTTAACCATTCCGGAATCAATTGTATGTCTGTTTCCTTCTTTGTCAATATATTGAAAAAGCTCTTTGCCAGGGATTTCTTTACATTTTATAATCAGCTTTGCAAGACGTTTGCTTTTAAGGCTTACATCATGCATTATTCCTTTTTTTCCTTTAAATGAAAATCTTATTTTCTGCCCTTCAACTTTAACGTGTTTTCCTTTCAGGGTTGTGAGTCCAAAAGATCCATACAGTTTTTCGTAGATGCTGTTCCCTATACGAATATTGGTACGCTGCATCAGGCTTACGATTAAGGCTAAAATTTTTCTTTTCTCAAAATTTCTTAAAGCAAGATCCTTTTCCAGATGAAGGCGCATTTCTGGTAGAGCATAGCCAAACTGAAGCATGCGGTAAAACTTGGTGTGATTTCTCAAAGCACTCCATAAAGGGTGGTAGCGGTATTGCTTTCGTTTTCTGGCATCCAGACCGGTTGCCTGAAGATGACCGTTGTCTAAAGCGCATATCCACACATTTTCCCATGCAGGCGGAATCACCAGCTTGTTGATTCTGGCAATCTCTTCCTTGTCTTTGATTTTCTCTCCGTCCCTAAAATACTGAAATTTTTTTCCTCTTTTTTTTCGGATAATACCGGCAGTTTCCGCATCAGAAGTATAAATAAGGTTTACTGCTTTTGCAGAAGCCACCGGATCTTTCATAATTTTAATAATCTTTGAAGGCTTCAGATGAGAAATAATCTCTAATTCCGGCTGATCCATAAAAATTTTGGTTAAGAGTTTCTACCCCTTGAAAACAGCCATAGTAATAAACCTATAACTCCGACAACCAGAATGATTCCCCACCACATTCCTGCTTTAAAAATAGTTTCTACTGCTTCACAGCTTGTTAAAAGCATTAAACTCATTACGGTAATACTGAATAGTGTTATTTTTTTCATAAGTAAATATTTTATTGTTTTAATTTTTCAGGTTGATTGGTGTATAATAATTATTATCTATTTGATTTTATTGATTTGAATTATTTAAATTCTGTGGTAATCTCCTTTCCATTTTTTAATGGCTTTTTTTATTTCATCCCCGGAGATTTTTTCTCTTAAAGCTTTATTCAGGAGTTCCTTAAATTCATCATCGTAAGCAAAACGCAGTGCGGCAATCTGCCCAAAGCTTAGATTTTCTTCTGCTTCATCTGATCTTTCACCATAAATCTCAAAATATCTTTGCTTAAATTCAAGTCTTACCAGGCGGTTTTGTAATCCTAAAGCATAATGCTGACGAACCATAATAGATAAATACAGCAGCAGAAAAATAATAACTGAAAACAAAATCCATACAAGTTGGTTTTCATCATTTTGCAGAGATTTGTAAATCCCGTAAATCTGTAATGCCAGCAAAAGCGGAAGATAGATAAAATGATGTGGCGGATAGAATTTTCTGTGATTCTGATAATTTTGGGTGTTCATATATTGTATTGTTTTAAAAATATGGATTGAATTAGTCGGGTGCAAAGTCTGTAGTTTAGTAACAGCGATACACAGAGCTATAATAGCAAGAATCTTTCCAATTTTTTTTTGATTTGCAGCAGGGAAGAGGTGGGCAGAAGGATACTATAGGTCGGAAGTGATTTTAGATCTGCAATTTATGGTCAGTTTTGTTATAAGAAATTTACCGAATAAAAGAAAATCTTAATAGGGTATTTTAGTCAGACTCCGCGTCCGGGATCAGAAAACACTTAAACTTTGTATATATTTTAACTTTCAGGTTTATCTGCAAATCTTAAAAATCCGTAACTTTCCGTTTTTAAATCAGATAAAATGACTTCAAAAGATAGAGTAGCTGCGCTTCGGGAAGAAATGCAGAAAAATAATGTAGATGCATTTATTGTTTATTCGGCAGATCCTCACATGAGTGAATACTTACCCGAGGAATGGCAGGAAAGGGCGTGGCTTTCAGGTTTTATGGGTTCGGCTGGTTTTGTGGTAGTTACAAAAGATAAAGCAGGTTTGTGGACCGATGGAAGATACTTCACCCAGGCTCCTATAGAATTGGCAGGCTCCGGAATTGATCTTTTTAAAGACGGTATGGAAGGAACTCCTCATTATATTGACTGGATAATTTCTGAAATTGCGGCTGAAGGAAAAGTGGCGGTGAATGCTTTGGCAACTTCTCATGCCAACTGGGAAATGCTTCATTACAGATTTAACGAAAAAAACATTCAACTTGTAGATCTTCCGTTATTAAAGGAAGTCTGGAAAGACCGCGGAACTCCATCTCAGAATCCTGTTTTTGTACACCCTGTAGAAAGGGCAGGCAAATCTGTGACCGATAAAATCTCATCCATTCGCCAGAAAATGGAAGAAATGGAAGCAACAGTGCATGTTATTTCCAGCCTTGATGATGTAGCCTGGACCTTAAATCTGAGAGGAAGTGATGTAGAAAGCAATCCTGTGTTCCTTGGTTATATTATCATTACTAAAAATGATGCAATCCTGTTTACCGGACTTGAAAAAATGGAAGTGGAAGCCAGAAAACAACTGGATGAATCTTTCGTGAAAATGATGCCTTATGAAGAATTTTACAATCATCTGAAAACTTACAAAAACGAGAAAGTTTTAGTCTCACCCAACAGCAACCAATCAATTTTTGAAGCATTGAAAATTGATAATACATTTATAAAAGCTGCGCCTCCGGGAAATCTTATGAAGGCTCAGAAAAATGAAACCGAGCTGGAAGGTTTCAGAAAAGTAATGGTGAGAGACGGAGTGGCGATGGTAAAATTTCTGTATTGGCTAACCCACACTGCGGGAAAAGAAACGATGAATGAATATTCTATTGGTGAAAAGCTGCGGGAATTTCGTGCTGCAGGAGAAAATTTTGTAGGTGAAAGTTTTAACAGTATTATCGGATATAAAAATAACGGCGCTGTAATTCACTATTCAGCAAAACCGGAAGGAAGCAATGAGGTAACCAACGAGGCCAGTATTTTGGTAGATTCAGGAGGGCAATATCTGGAAGGAACGACGGATATAACAAGAACTTTAGCTTTGGGAGCGGTTTCGGAAGAGTTTAAAATTAATTCTACATTGGTTTTACAGGGAATGATCCGTTTATCGATGGTGAAATTTCCAAAAGGAACAAAAGGAGTACAGCTTGATGCCATTGCAAGACTGCCTTTGTGGATGAACGGAAAAGATTACAATCACGGAACCGGACATGGTGTCGGAAGCTTCATGAATGTACATGAAGGTCCGCAGAACATCAGAAAGGATATGAATCCTCAGGAGCTTTTGGCAGGAATGGTTTGTTCTAATGAGCCGGGATATTATGTAGAAGGCGAATACGGAATCCGTCACGAAAATCTGATTGCCGTAAAAGAAGCTGAAACAACAGATAACGGAACTTTTTATGAGTTTGAAACCTTAACGATTTGTCCGTTCTTTAAAGATACGATTGTGAAAGAAATCCTTTCTGAAGAAGAAATCAACTGGCTGAATGCTTATCATAAAACCTGCGAAGAAAAACTTGCTCCGCATCTGGAAGGAGAGGTAAAAGAATGGTTTTTAAACTTAGTCAGTCCTCTGTAATGGTATAAATAATCACTATTGATGTTGAATTGAGCTTTTTAGAAGTGTTTCTAATAGAAAACTTTGTGTTTTTCAGTAAAAACCCTGATGTTTTATTGAATAAATGATTTTATTTTTGACACCGTTAAGCCCAATAAAAGTATAATTAATTTTTGCAATCATCTTTTCGAAGGTGATTGTTTTGTTTTTAGGGATGAAGTTAGCCCTGATGTTCTATGTTAATATTCAAATTCTTCAAGTTAAAATTTTAAAGTTTTTCTGATAATCTTGTTGATATTTAATTCTATTTTTCACTACACCAAAGCAGATTCTTAAAAGTTTATTGCAAACAGCGATCAAAGCTAATTTCTTTGGTTTGCCTTTTGCCAGTAGACGAAGGTAGAGCTCCTTACAATGAACATTATGTTTCATTGCAGTCCAGGAACATACATATAGCAGACTTCTGATATGGGTTTTCGATGTTCTGCACTTTCCGGGCGAATAAGATTTCTTGCCCGATTGGTAAATCCTGGGAGCCAATCCAAAATATTTGACCAATGATTTTGCCGAATCAAAATTCTTAAAACCCGAAGTGGCTGTCATCAGTTGTAATGAGGTCTTCTCTCCAATTCCGGACACACTTTGTATTAAATCCTTTACTTCTTTAAATTCCTCATCCTGAAGCTGTGGAAGACGAAGCTCTACTTCTTTAATCTCTTTTTCCAATTGCTTCAGCCGCCTTTCATAATGCTTTTCCGTGTTGGGATTGAGATAAGGATTAAAACGAAGCGCTTTTAGCTTTACTGCATACCTGCGCTTTTCTTCCTCCAAATCGTTCAAAAGCTTAATCTCCTGATCCAAATATTCAATTTCAGTACTTTTGGGAATATAATTCTCTGGACGGAACATCTCACCATAAAGTCTGATTAATTTAGCATCTTCGGCGTCAGTTTTTGCAATGATGTTCTTCATCCTTGCAAAATGCTTGACAGACATACAGTTGATCAGGCTCGTTTCAAAACGCTTTCCTAAAGAAAGATGAAGTATCCTGCTGCTGTAATTCCCGGTAGCTTCGATAACCAGACAATAATCATCTGACGATATTTTCTTTAAAAATGATAAAATTGAGCGCTGATTGTTTTCGATATTACAAACCTGATCCTGATTATTAGAATCCTGGAAACTCATTGTTAAAATCTTTGCGCCTACATCTACTCCAATCACTTTTTTTGGTAATTTTGTCATCATAAATCTTTTTTATAAAGAGGTTTTCTTCTGATCCATCATGGTAAAAGTTTTTACCAACAATGTTCTATCCGGATTTGGAAGAAAACAGCAGCAGGGGAATAATATCAGGGACGATATCTAAGTATCATTGAAGCGTCTGCCTTTATCCTGCTGCTTTTCTTTTAGTTAATTTTTTTAACTAATTTAAGAATCAATGAAGTTTAATGCAAACTTACCATTGAACGGCGTGTCTGAGCTCTTTTTGCAGAAAGGATAAAGAAATGGCGCAAAAAAGCGAGTAGTGAAAGCAGGTTCCCGGCTTCCAGAAAAAATACATTTAGTGTGGCTAAGTTCTGTTCTGTATCTGTAACTTTAATTTTAAATGTTTGCCGGTTAAAATTCCTTAATTTTGCAGTATGAATCAGGATACCATCTGCGCATTGGCAACAGCCAACGGAATAGGAGCAATCGGAATTATAAGAGTTTCGGGAAACCAGTCTATTGAAATTGTAAACAAAGTTTTTCAGGGTAAAAATCTTGAAAAAGCCGATTCTCATACCGTACATTACGGGTTTATAGTTGATGATGAGATTAAGGATTCGAGATTTGAGATTCGAGATTCTGAAAATTTCAACCAACAACTAACAGTCAACAACCAAATTGACGAAGTGATGGTTTCGGTTTTTCGTGCGCCCAAAACTTTTACCACAGAAAATTCGGTGGAGATTTCCTTTCACGGTTCACCGCATATTGCCAAAAAAATTCTTGAAGTTCTCATCAAAAACGGAGCAAGAATGGCAAAAGCAGGCGAATTTACCATGCGTGCTTTTATGAATGGCAGAATAGATCTTTCGCAGGCGGAATCTATAGCAGATCTGATTGCTTCGGAAAATGAAGCATCCCGAAAAGTAGCTTTAAACCAATTAAAAGGCGGAATCACCAATGAGATTTCTGTTTTACGGGGAGATTTGCTCAATTTTACGTCTCTTATTGAACTGGAACTCGACTTCGCAGAAGAAGATGTGGAATTTGCAGACCGTACTGCTCTGAAATCACTGCTCAAAAAAACTGAAGAAAAATTACGCTCATTAATAGACAGTTTTCAGTACGGAAATGCCATTAAAAATGGAGTAGATGTTGCCATCATTGGGAAACCGAATGCCGGAAAATCTACTTTGCTGAATACTTTGCTGAAGGAAGAACGCGCGATTGTTTCGGATATTGCAGGAACAACAAGAGATACTATTGAGGAGGTTTTGCACATCAAAGGAACGGCTTTCCGTTTTATTGATACGGCGGGAATCCGTGAAACCACTGATCTGATCGAAGAAATAGGTGTTAAAAAAGCCAAAGAAAAAATAGAAAGCGCCAAAATTCTTCTGTATCTGTATGATGAGACAGATTCTACACCGCAAGAAGTTATTGATTTTATAAAGGAGTTTTATCGGAAAGATCTGAAAATCATTCTTCTTCATAATAAAATTGATCTTCAGAACGGTTATTTTGAAAACGAATTTGACAAAGCATTGAAATCTGCACTTTTTCCTGATTACACTACCCAGATCATAGGCATTTCTGCCAAAAACCAAACCGGAATTGAAGCTTTGAAATCAGAACTTTCAGAATATATTCAGAATCTGGAAACTCAGGAAAATACCATCATCACCAATCAACGTCATTACGAGGCTCTGCAAAGATCTCTGGAATCTGTAAAGAAAGTGGAAGATGCCATTTCCGGAAGTATTTCTACGGAATTACTCGCATACGAACTTCGTTACGCTTTGGAATATCTCGGCGAAATTTCCGGAGAGTTTACGAATGATGAGGTTTTAGGGAATATTTTTTCTAAGTTTTGTATCGGAAAATAGTTTGAACAATAAATACTAAAGTATTTGTCTTTAATAAGATTTCCAGGTATGATGATAATAAAAAGGTTAAAAATTAATGAAGATTTAGAATATTCATAAAAAACAATTGTTCAGTCAATTTGCTACTGAAAACTCAAACATGATATGAATGAGAAAAAGAAAATAAGACAGATGATTTAGTAAAAAAATATAGGAATGAATAATCCAAAAGACTGGTATAATACAGTAAAACATATAAAGACCGAATTAGAGGAAAGAAAAAAGAATGGTAAATTCCATCCATTGAATATAAAAATAGGTGAACAAGTAGACGAAATTCTTCAACTTTTTAACGAGTGTGAATTTGTTGGATTTCCAAAAGAAAATCCTGAAACATCGATTATTATTTTAAATACTATGGAAGCAGTACAAAAATCAGTCCCTAACGATTTAGATTTTATGCCTGATCATCCCTTTTTCAATTTATACATCGACTTATGTTTTTTGAGGAAAGTTTTAGACATTATAAAATACGAGTATGAGATTAATTTATGTGTGACAATTGAGCACCTCGAAAATCTTATTTATAAAAATGAAGACTATCAAAATTTAATGGAGGTTTCTCGAAAGATTGGAAGAAAAGTAATAAATAAACAATATCATCCTAATTTCTCATTGTTAAAAGAACATATTGACGAACAACTTAAATATATTGATCGAAAGAAAAGTTTAAATAGTTTTCCCAAATTAGAAAATAAAATCAAAGCAAACAAATTAGCTGATATAATTACACATCCAAATACAATTAATATTGTTAAAAGCATTAAAATTCAATACAAAAACATTAAGGGAAAGCGTTTAAAACTCTTACTTCTTGCGATGCAGGAATTGAATTTATTGCCAAAGGAAGGAATAGCAAAAAAGTTTCATGAATACTGTAAAACTGAATTTGATTGGAATATTGCAAGTTATCCGGCAATGAATGATTATGGATATAATAATATTACTGATGAAAAGGAACTTACAGAGATGAAAGTATTTCTTTCAGATATTATCAACTCAAAATAACTAAATTGTACGAACTTGTATTTTCTTGAATTACAAGTTTATTCAACTGGAAATCAATAGATTGAACTAATTATTCAATATAATTTTGTCCTGTTTAACAAGATAATTATTGAATAATGGAAGCATTAACATTCGAGCAGTTACCAACTGCAGTAACATTGCTAACTAAAGAAGTTAGCGAACTAAAAGCTTTACTGTTAAAAAATAGCGAGCAACAACTCAACCAATTACAGGACGAATTTTTAACTACATTGTACAGCAGATTTTCAATACGGGAACTTCCTGTAATGAAGCGGAGATTTTTATACTTTCCCCGAACCGAACTAAGTAATTACAAATCAGTAGATAATAGTCTGAAGCATGCACGAAGATGTAAAAATGCAGTTTTTGGAAATCAATTGAAAACCCTATTTCAATATTTACAAAATCATATTGCAACTGCTTCAATGATTGCGAAAGCGACTGGTATTCCCCAAAAAAATATTTGCAGATATAAAAGAGATTTAGAAAAAGCCGGATTGCTTTGGGAAGTGGAGAAAAAGAAATGTAAAGAGACAGGTTTTAGAGCTTGGTATATTACTGCCAATTCTGATTTCTTACCAAAGTCTGAACAATTAAGTTTATTTTAATTATGAATGCTAAACAAGCCGTTTTCGTTTGTTTTAAAAACATTTAGGTGAATTAGTATGTTTATTGTGGATAAATCAACGATAAGATTAGTACGAAGTAAATTTCATATTTTATTAATATCTTTGTGATAATATCAAATGATACTATCATCAATGCGACCACCTTATACCATAACCGATAAAATTGTAGCGTTAGTGGCTTCTATTTCAGAAAAGATAGGAGAAATTAACGCTACTCATTTATATAAACCCGCCACAGAATTAAGAAAGAAAAACCGAATTAAAACCATTCAATCGTCTTTAGAAATTGAAGGCAATACATTGACCGAAGAACAAATCACGGCGTTATTAGAAAACAAAAGAGTTATTGCTCCACAAAAGGATATTTTAGAAGTTCAAAATGCGATAAAAGTATATGAACAACTCAATACATTCAATCCTTTCCAATTAAAAGATTTAGAAAAAGCTCATGCTATTTTAATGAATGGATTGATTGACAATGCAGGAAAATTAAGGACTACCAATGTTGGAATTGTAAAAGGTTCAAAAGTAGAACACATTGCACCAAGCGGAACTATGGTAAACGGATTGATGAAAGACCTATTTCAATATCTGAAAAAAGACAACGATTTAATCCTCATCAAAAGTTGTGTGTTTCATTATGAATTTGAATTTATACACCCATTTTTAGACGGTAACGGAAGAATGGGCAGGTTGTGGCAAACTTTAATTCTAATGCAACAATACCCAGTGTTTGAATATTTACCTGTGGAATCATTAATAAAGCAAAAACAAAGCGATTATTACAACAAATTATCCGAATCCGATAAAAAAGGAAATTCAACACCATTTATCGAATTTATGTTGGAAATTATTTTAGAGTCATTAGACGGACTCTTACAATCTCAATCTGTAACACTTCATACAGAAGATAGAATACGCTTATTTGCAGCCAAAATAGGCAAGAATACATTTAGCAGAAAAGACTATATGCAGCATTTTAAAAACATATCTGCACCAACTGCAAGTCGGGATTTAAAATGGGCAGTTGAACAAAACCTTTTAACTAAATTTGGAGCATTAAGATTAACGGAATATCAATTTCGCAATGAATGATATGTTCCGATTTTAACCGATAATTTTATTTGTTTTCATAAGTTTTGACACAGAATAGGAATAAAAACCTTTAAAAACCTTTTATTAAATAAATATATTTCATTTTTTGTATCGGGAAATAATTTTACCGTACGTATATTTGTTCGCAAAGCAAATTTAATGTTCAAAAAAATAAACCTTGTAATTATTCTTGGCTTTTGTACGGTTTTTTGTACAGCTCAACAGGTTCGGCCTTCAAAATCATCTGAAATTTACCGTGACATCAAAACCCTGAAACACTTACCTAAAGTTTTATATCTTGCGGCTCATCCCGATGATGAAAATACGGGATTGCTTTCCTGGCTGATCAACGATCAAAATGTAGAAACAGCTTATTTATCATTAACACGAGGTGATGGCGGACAGAATTTATTAGGCACAGAACAAGGTGCTGCATTGGGATTAATCAGAACCCATGAGCTTTTAGAGGCAAGAAAATTAGACGGAGCCCAACAGTTTTTTACCAGAGCAATTGATTTCGGGTTCTCAAAAAATACGACTGATACCTTTAAACAATGGAATGCAGATAATATTACAGACGATGTAGTTTGGGTAATCCGTAAATTCCGTCCAGATATTATCATTTGTCGTTTTCCTCCTTCTTCTGCTGCAGGTCACGGACAACATGCGGCTTCGGCAGTTGTTGCGGAAAAAGCTTTTAAGCTTGCCGGAGATAAAACTGCTTTTCCGGATCAACTAAAATATGTTAATGTTTGGCAGCCTAAACGTCTATTATGGAATACGTTCCGGTTTGGTTCTGTAAATACAACCGCTGAAAATCAACTCAAAATTACGGTTGGGCAATATGATGCACAACTGGGAATGGGATATGGCGAATTGGCAGGATTAAGCAGAAGTTTACATAAAAGTCAGGGTGCAGGAACACAGTCTGTTGCGGGAATTAAAACGGAGTATTTTTCCCACGTTGACGGAGAACCTGCGAAATCTACACTCTTTGACAGAGTAACAAAAACCTGGACTTCACAGGGAAATGCAGACATCGATCAATCCTTAAATAAAATTATTTCCGCTTTCAATTTTAATAATCCTGACCTCAGTTTACCTGATTTGCTTGTTTTAAGGAAAAAAGTGATGGCGCTAAAGGATTCAGACCTGAAAAACGATAAAATTAAAGCTTTAGACCAAATCATTTTAAGCTGTGCCGGGTTTATGGGTGAAGTAGTCACCAATCAGGCTGAAGCTGTTGCAGGAGAAAATCACAATTTTAAATTAAATCTGATTTCAAGAGCTGAAAATCCTGTCGTTTTAGAAAATGTAAAATGGTTAAATCAATCAGAAAATTTCAACAGAAAACTATCCAAAGATTCTTTAATTACTATTGAACATACGATTCAGATTCCTGCCGATGCAGCGCTTACAGAGCCTTACTGGTTGGCAAAACCAGCCGTGAATGCGGCGACTTTCTCTGTTCCGGATGATACTTTAGTCGGTTTGCCTGAAGCAGAATCACCACTGAATGTTTTGCTAAGTTTAAGAATCGGTTCAGAAAATTTTCAGGTTAAACTTCCTTTGTCTTTCAAGAAATTAGATCCGGTACGTGGTGACGTCGTTGAAGCTTTGCGTATTGTTCCGGCATTGGAACTGAAATTTACACAACCACTTTATCTGGCTAAAGAAAATGAAGATCTGCCTGTGAGTTTAAATTTTAAAGTTAATTCAGACAAACCGTTCAATAATGGTAAAGTCAACTTTATGTTTAACGGAAAAAGATTAGGCGGAGGCGATTTAAAATCAATCAACGGCAAAGATTTCACGGTTGATTACGTAATTCCAAAAAGTGAACTTGCTAAATTAAATTCATCTCGTCTACAATTGGATGCTAATTTTGTTGCAGATGGAGTTACTTACAATAAAAAGCAGGTATTAATTCAGTATCCTCATTTACCTTCTTTACAGTATTTTGCACCTGCAACGGTAACCGTAATGAAAGGTGATATTAAGGCGAAGGTTAAAAAAGTAGGTTACGTACAGGGAGCGGGAGATTTTATTCCTGAATTTCTGCGCATTGCGGGAATTCAGGTAGATGTTTTGAAAGACGAAGATTTTTATGGCAGTTTAGATGGAAACGGCAGCCAAAATAAACTTTCACAGTATGATGCCATTGTCTTGGGTGTTCGAGCCAATAATACAGAGAAAAAGTTAGGTCGCTGGATGCCTTTTTTATGGTCTTATGTAAAAGCCGGAGGAAATCTGGTGATGCAGTATAACACCAGTCAGGATACGACAGTCGATCAACTGGGAATCTACAATTTCCGTATTGCCAATAAGCGGGTTACCGAAGAAAATGCTGAGGTTAAATTTTTAAATCCGAATCATAAATTACTGAACTTCCCGAATAAAATTACATCAGATGATTTTAAAGGCTGGGTACAGGAACGCGGCGCTTATTTCCCTGATCAATGGGATGCATCGTATGAACCGCTTTTTGAAATGCACGATACCGGTGAAGAACCTTTGCAGGGATCTACTTTATATACCAAATACGGAAAGGGTAATTTTATTTATACACCGTTGGCATTTTTCAGACAGTTGCCTGCCGGAAATTTAGGAGCAGCACGTTTATTTTTAAACTTTTTATCTGCACAGAAAAACTGATGAATAAGCCATTTAAAAATTGGAATATCTGGTACATACTATTAGCTTTTGCATTAGTATCTCAAATCGTATTTTATTATTGTTTTACTAAATTCTGGGCATGAGTACGATAGACTGGACGGTTCTTATTGTGACACTTGTTGCAGTGGTTGTATACGGCGTATTCATCGGGCGTGGACAGAAAAGCAACAAATCTTATCTGAAAGCAGATAATAAAATGCCGTGGTACATTGTGCTTATCGGTATTATGGCAACGCAGGCAAGTGCCATTACCTTTCTTTCCGCACCGGGACAGGCGTATACAGACGGGATGCGTTTCGTTCAGTATTACTTTGGTCTGCCTTTGGCGATGATTGTGATCTGTATTACTTTCATCCCGATTTTTCAGCGGTTGAATGTTTATACTGCTTATGAATATTTAGAAAACCGATTTGATAAGAAAACAAGGGTTCTTACTTCACTGCTTTTTCTTTTTTCGAGAGGTTTGTCGACAGGAATCAGTATTTATGCTCCGAGTATCATCTTATCAAGCGTTTTAGACTGGAATATTTACCTGACGAATGTTTTAACAGGCGGAATTTTAATGATTTATACTTACGTTGGTGGAGCGAAAGCCATTGCTCACACTCAAAAACTACAGTTTCTCATTATTTTAGGAACTATGGCTTTTGCGGGGTATTTACTTATTGAAAATATGCCGAATGGCATCGGTTTTAAAGACGCACTTTATCTGGCTGGAAAATCAGGAAAGCTGAATGTAATTACTACAGAATTCGACTGGAAAGACAAATACAACATCTGGAGCGGATTGATTGGTGGTTTTTTTCTTGCATTATCTTACTTCGGGACAGACCAGAGTCAGGTTGGGAGATACATTACGGCGAAAGACAATACCAACGCAAAAATGGGCTTGCTGCTGAATGGATTAGTTAAAATTCCGATGCAGTTTGCGATTCTTTTAATTGGGGCTCTGCTTTTTGCCTTCTTTTCTCTGAAACCGGCTCCGATTTATTTTAATGAACGTTCTTATCAGTATTTAAAGGAAACAAAACCTGAACAGGCAGCGGTTTTTGAAAAAGAACATCAGGATTTGCAGACAAAATTTAATGTAGAATCGAAGGAAATTTTACAATTAAAACAAAACAATTCTTCTCAGCTTGAAACAAAAATTCAGGATTTTAAAAATACGCAGTCTCAGGTAAAAGCACTTCACGGAAGGGTAGAGGAAGCCATCAATCAGTCAAACTATAATGCAGAAAAAACCGATACCAATTATATTTTCCTTTATTTTGTGAAAAATACTTTGCCTGCAGGAATGATAGGGTTGCTGTTTGCCGTCATTTTTCTGGCAAGTTGGGGCTCTATTTCGGCTGCGCTGAATTCCCTTGCCGCCTGTTCCTTAAAAGATGTTCATCTGATCTTTAAAAAAGACATTCCCGATGATGCCACTGAATTAAAATACAGTCGACTTCACACATTAGCGTGGGGAATTTTCTCCATCGGAGTAGCGATGTTTGCGACACAAATGGGTTCTCTTATTGAAGCAGTAAATGTATTGGGTTCTCTTTTTTATGGTCCTATATTAGGGATTTTCCTTGTTGCTTTTTACTTTAAAAAAATCAATGGAGCGAATGTATTTATATCTGCCATTTTATCTGAAATTACGGTGATTGCCGTTTATCAGTTCGATATTGTTTCCTTTCTGTGGCTTAACGTGATCGGTGCAGCGGCGGTGATTATATTTTCGGCAATCGGGCTATTGTTTTATAAGCCGAAAGCAGTAAATTCGTAAAGGAATAACAACAATTAAATTAACAAATAAAAAATAGTATGAAAACAATTTTCAAATCTGCTACCGTTCTTGTGGCTGCTATGACGCTTTCTGTAAATGCATTTGCACAGGAGACGAAAAAACCTGCGAGTCCGGCAATGACGGCAACGGGAAAAATTAAAGATGCCAACATCACCATTGCTTACAGCAGTCCGTCTGTGAAAGACCGTAAAATCTGGGGAGATTTGGTTGCTTATGATCAGGTTTGGCGTGCGGGAGCTAATGAAGCTACCACTTTTGAAACAGATAAAGACATTACCGTTCAGGGTAAAAAGTTACCTGCAGGGAAATACAGTTTTTTCTTAATTCCTAAAGAAAGAGGAGTATGGACTGCCATTTTCAACAAAGAGCCAAAACAATGGGGTTCTTATAAATACGAACAGGCAAAAGATGCTTTGCGTGTAGACGTAAAAACAAAAGCGCTGCCTGCAAAACAAGAAGCTCTGGTTTACAAAATAAATAAAAATGGATTTACTGTGGATTGGGATAAAGTTTCTGTTCCTGTAGAGATTAAGTAAATTTATATTTGAAAGTTTAAAATCCCGGTTGTCCGGGATTTTTTTTTTGAACTTCAAGCGAAAACGAAGATTTTATTTTCTATTTATTAAAGCTTCATAAATTACATATCTTAAATATTCGGAAGCTTCTATATCTTCATTTGCTAAAACTTGGATATTATTGAAAAGATGTAAGAGATCAAGAATGTTTTTCGTCGTAGTTTTTGTTAATTCATTTAGGATAGATACTCTAAATTTTTTAATATCTTCATTTTTAGCATTATCGATTTTTCTACGAATTAAGAATTTTATTTGTTCCGTGTCCTTGATCTTTTTTATTGTCTTAATATCTTCATAAAGTTCCTTATGTACATTATCTACATTTTCAAAATCAGCAAGACTCTTTAATCCATTTGCTGGTTTTTGATTATGCTTAATTGTTAGAATTTTTGACTTTATATCTCTTGGCTTAATATAAATTTCATTTTTTTTCTTGTTAACATCATAAACAATTGTGCAGACACCTGAAAAACGTAATGCTTCTCTTTTAATTTCATCATTTGAAATCTCAACGATATTTCTTACATTTCCGATTCCTTCAAGTTCTTTTTCGACAGTTGTATCAAAAAACATTCTGATATTTGATTCGTTGTATTCGCATAATTTAAGAGTATAAGCAATTCCAGAAGATTTTACTTCCTTATAAAGTGTCAACAGCGCAATAACTACAGCAATTGAATTGTTGTAATCATGGTAATTATCAGTCGAAACGATAGCACGTAAATAGTAATTGTTGTCAGGCTTATAATGTATTAATCTATATTTTTTGTCTTTGATCTTTTGTGCCTTTAACAACTCAAGATTTGTTTCAACAATTTTCTTAAAACCTTTATCTATAAGTTTTTTTGCATATTTATCCATGCTGAACAAGCTTCCAAAAAAATCACGTTGCGCAGAATATTTTGGATATGTTGTAAGTGTTATATTTCCTTCAAATTTTTCTCGATCAGTAATATTATTAAAGTTAATTGTGAAATTGTTATCCGAATAGAAAGAAATGTTTTCAATACTAGAAATTAAATCTTTTTTGATATAACTTTTGTTTTGAACAATTTGAGAATTGACAAGAGTATAAGCTCCTGGAATCGGAATGAATTCATCTTGTTCAAATTGTTTAATTAGCACTTCTTTAATCTGACTTGCTGTTTCATCTGTTGAAATTAATAATTTAAATAGATCTCTAATTAATATCCCTTTATCAGATTTAGGAATATCTAGTTTTAATATAGATCGTTTTTTTGTTTCCATTAGTTGATTTTTTTAAATTTCTAATTTTCAGATAGATAGTAAAGTAAGTTTTGTAATATTCAAATTTACATATGGATATTATTATTTGATTACGGTTTACCGCAAGTAGCAAAAATAAAAATCATTACACGATTGTAAATCAGTATTTTCCCTGAAATTTTTAATAAAACAAAAGCTCAACATTCATCAAACTCCCAAATTTATTTTATAATCAATCTTTCAAACACAATGAAACTATACTACAATCTATACCTATGAAATCCCATCTGAAATTGTATATTTGAAAGAACTTATTGATGATGAATCTTGACGTAAGCGAATTTTTAACAAGATTTCGGAAGAATAAAATTACTTTCAAAACAAACTTTAGTTCTTATGTAACAAAAGTAGCGGTACAGCTTTTCCGATATATTCAACTTTGCATCATAAAGTTGAGAATATGGAAGTTTTTGGATATATCGCTTCGGTTTTAATAGGCATTTCATTAGGTTTAATCGGTGGAGGTGGAAGTATTCTCACCGTTCCCGTTTTGGTTTATCTTTTCGGATTAGACGCTTTTCTGGCTACAGAATATTCACTTTTTATTGTCGGGATCAGCAGTATGGTTGGTTCCGTTTCCTACTTCAAAAAAGGATTGGTCAATATAAAAACCGCTTTAGTTTTTGGGATTCCTTCTATTATTTCAATATTTCTGACCAGAAATTATATTCTTCCGTTGATTCCCGATGAGGTTTTTACCATCAGAGCTTTTGTGGTAACCAAAGATATTTTTCTTCTTTTGATTTTTGCGGGATTAATGATTCTCGCTTCCTATAAAATGATTCAGAAAAGCACGGAGTTACACATCGAAGCAGTTCATTCTAATAAAAACAGCGCGATTTTGGCAGCAGGAGAAGGTTCGGTTGTAGGAATCTTGACAGGCTTAGTCGGAGCAGGAGGCGGATTTATGATCATTCCCGCTCTTGTTAATCTTCTCAAAACCCCGATGAAAGTTGCTATCGGAACATCGCTTGTCATCATTTCCCTCAATTCCCTTATCGGTTTTTTTACCTCAATGCACAATGTTGCCATAGACTGGAAATTACTTGCAACAGTATCATCTATCGCTATTGTCGGGATCATTATAGGATCACAATTATCCAAAAAGATTGACGGAAAAAAACTGAAACCGGCTTTTGGATGGTTTATTCTCGTAATGGGAATTTACATCATCGTAAAAGAAGTTTTTCTCTAATTATTTTTTGGGCAGCTATTTCCGTCCTCCGTTCCCGCTTTTTTTTTCCGCTCCGCTGCACAAAAAGAGCTCCACTCAGGCCGGGCTGCAAGAGATTCGTTTTCTGGTAAAGAATAACATAATATCAAAGTTCTGTAACAAAAGTAGCGGAGCAGCAAATTCTAAAAATATAATTTTGTAATATAATAATCAATAACAATGGTAGAAATCATAAAACAACCTTGGCTGTGGTATGTTGCCGGACCGTTAATTGGGCTTACCGTACCGGCTTTGCTCATTTTGGGCAACAAATCTTTCGGAATCAGTTCATCTCTAAGGCATATTTGTGCAGCCTGCATTCCTGCCAACATCGGCTTTTTCAAATACGACTGGAAAAAAGAACTCTGGAATTTATTTTTTGTCCTCGGCATTTTGCTGGGCGGCATTATCGCATCTCAATTTTTGATGAACCCCGGAGAAATAACAGTCAATACAAATCTGAAAACCGAACTTGCAACTTACGGCATTACCGATTACAGCAATCTCGTTCCTGTTCAGCTGATGAATTTTGCGAGTCTTTTAACGCTTAAAGGTTTCATTACAATGGTTGTCGGCGGATTTTTGGTAGGTTTCGGAACCCGTTATGCAGGTGGTTGTACCAGCGGACATGCCATTATGGGATTGGCAAATCTGCAGTTACCATCGCTTATTGCGACAATATGCTTTATGGCAGGCGGTTTTTTAATGGCGAATGTCATTTTGCCGATAATTCTTTCACTTTAATTTTAAAAAAAAATGGCAACAGAAAAAGATATACGTCATCAGGACAGCGTTTGTACCAACGAAAGTCATCTGACGCACAAATGGTATTACAATCTGAAATACCTTTTTGTCGGGGTTTTATTCGGGATTGTATTTGTAAAAGCAGAGATCATCAGTTGGTTCAGGATTCAGGAAATGTTTCGCCTGCAATCGTTTTTTATGTATGGTGTGATAGGAAGTGCAGTATTAACAGCGATGATTTCGGTTTTCATCATTAAAAAGTTCAATATTAAAACAATTTATGGAGAGAAGATCTCTATCGCACCGAAAAAATTCAATAAAGGTCAAATCTATGGCGGGCTGATCTTTGGATTTGGCTGGGCAATGACAGGTGCTTGTCCGGGACCGCTTTTCGCACAGATCGGAACAGGTGCTTTGGCAGTAGCAGTCACATTGCTTAGTGCTATTTTCGGAACTTGGATCTATGGATATTTGAGGGACAGATTGCCCCATTGATTCTGCACTTATGTAACAAAAGTAGCGGTATAGCATTGTGCAAAACCCGAAATTTGTACTATAAAATTAAAAAAGTATAACCCTAAAAGATTACATTATGTTTTTTCAGCATATTTATGATAAAAGCCTTGCGCAGGCAAGTTATTTAATCGGATGTCAGGCAAAAGGCGAAGCCATTGTTATTGATGCCAAAAGAGATATTGACACCTATCTTCAGATTGCCAAAGAAAATAATCTGACAATCACACACATTTCCGAAACCCACATTCACGCCGATTTTTTGTCGGGTTCCAGAGAACTTGCAGAAGTAACGGGAGCAAAAATGTATCTTTCGGACGAAGGTGGTGAAGATTGGCAATATCAGTTTCCGCATATCGGATTAACCAATGGAGACACTATAAAAGTCGGAAATTTAACTTTAAAAGTCATTCACACGCCGGGACATACGCCGGAAAGCATCAGCTTTTTATTGACCGATCATCCTGCAACGGACGAACCGGTAATGATTTTCACGGGAGATTTTGTTTTCGTCGGCGATATTGGAAGACCGGATCTATTGGAAAAAGCTGCAGGAATTACCGGAACTCAGGAAAAAGGAGCGAAAGAAATGTTTCATTCTGTTCAGGATTTCAGCAAGTTGCCGGAGTTTATTCAGGTGTGGCCAGGACACGGTGCAGGTTCGGCTTGCGGAAAAGCTTTGGGCGCAGTTCCGAGTTCTACAGTGGGATATGAAAAAATCAGAAACTGGGCTTTTCAGTATGAAGAAGACGAGGATGATTTTGTAGAATACCTGTTGGAAGGACAGCCGGAACCTCCGAAATACTTCGCAATGATGAAGAAGCTCAACAAAGTAGAAAGGCCTTTATTGACAGAAGTTCCAAAACATCCGAAACTTTCCAAAGAAGAATTTTTGAAAGCTTATCAAAGCGGTGTTAAAATTATAGACACAAGAAATAAAGTAGATTTTGCCGATGGTTTTATACCAAACAGCATCAATATTCAAGGTAATAATTCGTTTTCCACATGGATGGGATGGATCGTCAATTATTCTGAGCCGTTTATTTTAGTTGCTCAGGAAGAACAAATGGAAGATCTTACCCGAAAACTAATGAGAATCGGGATGGATCAGATGATAGGATATATTGATGATGTCAAAAATCTAGACTTAGAATTACAGACTGCCGATATTATTAATATTGAAGATTTCAAATCATATCTGAACAGAGATGATATTCAGGTGGTTGATGTAAGAAATAAAACCGAATATGACGCAGGACGTATTGAAAATGCTGAGAATGTCTTTGTGGGAACTTTAGTGGATAATCTGGATAAAATTTCCCGTGAAAAGCCAATTGTAATCCATTGCCAAAGTGGCGACAGAGCGGCGATTGCCTATTCTGTGCTGAAGAAAAACGGTTTTGAGAAAGTGAAAAATTTCTCCGGTGGAATGAAAGAATGGATGGAAAAAGCAAACCCTGTAAAAAATTAAGATGGATTTATTATCAATGTTATTCGGAAAAAAAGACAATGCTGCGCTGGAAAATGCGTTGAAAGAAGGTGCTTTTTTGGTAGATGTAAGAACGCCCGGAGAATTTGCTTCGGGAAGTGCAAAAGGAGCTGTTAATATACCTTTGGATGTCGTCAAAGATCAGATTTCCAAGTTCAGGAATAAGAAAAGCATCATTGTTTTCTGTAGAAGCGGAAACCGTAGCGCAATGGCAAAAGGAACATTGGAACGAAACGGAATCACGAATGTTCTCAACGGAGGCAGTGTACAGAATATGATAAAACTAATGGAACAATAATGAAAGATTTTTGGGACGAAAGATACCGCCAGTCAGATTTTGTGTACGGAGATCAGCCTAATGTCTATTTTGCAGAAAAATTGGCTGAACTCACTCCCGGAAAAGTTCTTTTTCCTGCTGAAGGAGAGGGTAGGAATGCTGTTTACTCCGCAACTCAAGGTTTTGAAGTGGAAGCTTTTGACCAAAGTGAAGAAGGCAAAAAGAAAGCGATGCAGCTTGCAGAAAAAAACTCGGTAAAAATAAATTACACAACGGTTTCGGCAGACACAATAAGTTATGAAAAAGAAAGTTTTGACCTTTTAGTAATGGTATTTGCCCATTTTCCTGAAACATTGAGACGGGATTTGCACAGACGGATTTCATCGCTCGTGAAGAAAGGCGGTAAAATTATTCTGGAAGGTTTCAGTAAAGAGCATTCTAAATTTCAGGACGAAAATCCAAATGCAGGCGGACCAAAACATTGGGAAATGCTTTATGATTTAGACGAACTGAAAACTGATTTTTCCGATTTCGATTTTCAGGAAGCATATATTTCCGAAAACGTAATGAATGAAGGTGCTTATCATCAGGGAAAAGCTTCGGTTATACGCTTATTTGGTACAAAAAGATAAAGAAAATTATGGATAATTTATTTAAAAACTGGAACTTTGTAAGACTGCTTCGTTTGGCAATGGGAGTTTTCCTTGTTGTAGAAGCCGTACAATCTGGAATGTGGATTTTGGTGGCTGTCGGAGCGGTTTTTGTTGTAATGCCATTATTGAATATTGGCTGTTGTGCCGCAGGAAACTGTTCCGTACCGAAGAGCAATTCAAAAAACAGCAGTGATGAAGTACATTATGAGGAAATTAAATAAAATAGAATGAATAAATTTCAGGAACTTATCAGTCAGGATAAACCCGTATTGGTAGATTTTTTTGCAGAATGGTGCGGTCCGTGCAAAATGCAGGCTCCCATTCTTCAGGATCTCAAAAAAAATATAGGAGATGCAGCAAGCATTGTTAAAATTGATATTGATAAAAATCAGGCCGTTGCGGCGCAGTTCGGAATCAGAAGCGTTCCTACTCTGATGATTTTTAAAAAAGGTGAAGTGAAATGGAAACAATCTGGTGTTTTTCAGGCAGATGAACTGGAAAGATTAATTAAACAAAACATCTAAATGTATAAAAACCTAATCGTTTTATTTTTTGTCATCCTATTGACAGGTTGTGGAAAAGCTCAGAATAATGGCGAAAGCAATCTTTCTGCTATAAAATTTTCTAAAAAATTAAACCAGACTGAAGATGCACAGTTGGTAGATGTGAGAACACCGGGAGAATTCTGGAACGGACATTTGAAAAACGCAATGAACATCGACTGGAATGCAGATGATTTCGCTGAAAAAGCAAAAGCTTTAGACAAAGACAAACCTGTTTTTCTGTACTGTATGAGCGGACCTAGAAGTACGGCTGCAGCGGCAAAACTTCAGGAGATGGGTTTTAAAAATGTGTATGAAATGCAGGGCGGAATGATGAAATGGAGAAATGCAAATCTTCCGGAAATCAAGGCTTCTACTTCCGCAGGAATGAGCCTTTCTCAATACCATGAATTGCTGAAAAGCGATACGCCGGTTTTGGTAGATTTCTATGCAGAATGGTGTGCTCCGTGCAAAAAAATGGAGCCGTATCTTACGAAAATGTCCACCGAAATGCCTGATAAAGTGAAAATTGTCAGAATTAATGCTGATGAAAATACAGAACTTTGCAAAGCATTAGATGTTTCTGCACTTCCTGTTTTAAAACTTTATAAAAATGATCAGTTAGTCTGGGATAACCTGGGTTTTGCCGGCGAAGAGCAGGTAAAAGCGCAATTGCTACAGATAAAAAATTGATAATTTGGAAAAATTTAAAATATGGTTTCGGAAAAACTGGAGTACAACGATTCTGGTTCTAGTATTTATCGTATTGCTGGTAAGTCCGGATGTAAAAGCCTGGCTGATGAGACAGATTATTTCAACTGGTCTTCTGAATTCAAAGATTGAAAAAAAGAAAGCAGAACCAAGTTCTGAGTCGAGTTCTTTAGCCATCACTGAAAATTTCAGCATCAGAAACGAAAAAGGAGAAGTTATCAATACTTCTGAACTCAAAGGAAAAGTGACTTTCATTAATTTTTGGGCATCGTGGTGTCCGCCTTGCCGGGCGGAATTTCCATCAATTCAGAAGTTTTACAATCAATATAAATTAAATAAAGATTTGGTTTTTCTAACGGTAAATTTGGATGAAAAGCCTGCTGTAGGTAAAATGTATCTCGAAAAAGAACAGTTTACAGTGCCATTTTTAGTTCCGGAAGGTTCTATTCCGTCTTCATTTTTTAATGGCTCACTTCCTACGACGGTAGTTTTGGATAAATCGGGAAAAATCAGGATGCATCACGCAGGAATGGCAGATTACAGCAAAGATTCTTTCTATGAAGAGATTGATCAACTTTTAAATGAACATCTTTGACAATATGATAAAAGTAATGATTTTGTCTGTTTTCCTGATCGCCTTCACAAGTTTTTCCCCAAGATAAAACCGTTTGTGAATCTGTAATTCGCAAGGGTTCATATTTAAATTTATTTATAAGTCAATATTAACTATTTTTGTGTCAGAGATTTTTTAATTAAATACATTACTAAAACATGCAGCCCTCCATACTTGCTTCAGAATTCACTTCTTCACCTGAATTGCTTGAAAAACTCTATAAGTATGGAGTAACAAAAATCTATCAGGAAGGAGATGTAATTTTAGATGAAAATTCATCTATCCGTTCCATTCCTATTGTGATGAAAGGGATGATGAAAGTCATTCGTACGGAAGAAGACGGACGCGAAATTCTCTTGTATTACATCAAAGCAGGGGAAAGCTGCATCATGTCTTTTCTTGGTGGTATGCACAATGAAAAAAGCATCGTAAAAGCCGAAGTAGAAGAAGATACGGAAATTCTTTTTCTGCCTGTTGATAAAGTTTCGCTCTTTATCAAAGAATATCCGGAATGGCTGGATTATATTTTCAGACTCTATCATAAAAGGTTTGAAGAACTGTTGGATATTATCAACGCTATTGCATTCAAAAAAGTAGATGAAAGATTATTGAATCTTCTTCATAAAAAATCTGAGAATCTTAATTCAAAAACCATTAATGTCACCCACGAACAACTTGCCAACGAACTCGGTACGGCAAGAGTTGTTGTTTCAAGACTCCTCAAACAGCTTGAGGATTCAGGGAAACTTATGCTCGGACGAAATAAAATCACGCTTTCAGGTAATCCTTAGATTTTCTGTAACAAATTAGCAATATATCTTTCCGAAATTCAATTTCGGGTACATCGCCTCGGCTTCAATAGAAATTTTATTTGGCTTAATTTGCGGTAGCGGAAATATTATTAGCTTTCCTATTTTTTTTAGACATGTTTTAGCGACATACTATTCACTTTTTACATGGGCTTAGTATGACTTGTGATTATTCCTGTTATTGTCTATTCTAAAAAAATCCAGTCTGTGTTCCCGTTTTTTCCGTTTTACTTTATAAATAGAGAACTATTCATGCAGGATTGCGAAATATTCAGTGTTAGAAAGCAGCAATATTGCCCAGCATAATGAAAATTAATTAATAGTTCTTTTATAAAGATTATCTGCTTTATGAACTTAAAACAACGAAAGTCAAAAACTCTGGCAAATTTTAAAAAATAGAAGTCTTTTATGTAACAAAAGTAGCGGTATATAAAATCTCAAACTCAGAAATTTGTATCAGAAAAATAATTAAAATTTAAAATCATAAAAAATGAAAATAGAACAGATTTATACAGGATGTCTTGCACAAGGTGCATATTATATCGTTTCAAATGGTGAAGCAGCAATTATAGATCCATTAAGAGAAACGCAGCCTTATATTGAAAGATTGAAAAAAGATGATGTTACTCTTAAATATATTTTTGAAACACATTTTCATGCAGATTTTGTAAGCGGACATTTGGATTTAAGCAGAAAAACAACAGCACCTATCGTTTATGGACCGACTGCAAAACCAGAATTTGAAGCCATTGTTGCAGAGGATAATCAGGTTTTTGAGATCGGAAATATCACCATAAAAGTTCTTCATACACCTGGTCATACAATGGAAAGTTCATCATTTCTTCTTATTGACGAATATGGCAAAGAGAAAGCATTATTTAGTGGAGATACTTTATTTTTAGGAGATGTAGGCCGTCCCGATTTGGCTCAGAAAGCAGCCAACATGACACAGGAAGAACTGGCTGGTTTACTATACGATAGTTTGTATCAGAAAATTTTGCCACTTGATGATAATATTACCGTTTATCCGGCTCACGGAGCAGGTTCAGCATGCGGGAAAAATATGCAGAAAGAAACGGTAGATTCATTAGGAAATCAAAAGAAAACCAATTATGCGCTCAATCAGAAAGATAAGCAAAGTTTCATCAAAGCGGTTACAGACGGACTTCTTCCACCTCCTGCTTATTTCGGAATGAATGTGGCAATGAATAAAAAAGGTTACGACAGTTTTGATGAGGTTTTGTCAAAAGGTTTGCAGGCACTTTCTCCAGATGAATTTGAAGAAACAGCAGAACATTCCGGAGCTTTGGTTTTAGACGTTAGAAATGATGAAGATTTTGCGAGGGGATTTGTTCCGCAATCCGTTAATATCGGTCTGAACGGAGATTTTGCACCTTGGGTCGGCGCTTTGATTGTGGATGTGAAACAGCCAATTCTTCTCATAACCAATAAAAATGAAGAAGAGGAGACTGTGACCCGATTAAGTCGTGTAGGATTCGATAATGTTCTTGGATTTTTAAAAGGCGGATTTGAAGCGTGGAAAAATAGCGGAAAAGAAACCGATTTCGTAAAAAGAATTTCAGCACAGCAATTGGAGGATGAAATTAAAGAAAAAGAAGTCAACATCATTGATGTGAGAAAAGAAAGTGAGTATAATGCAGAACACTTAGATGGAGCATACAACAAACCTTTAGCTTATATCAATAATTGGATACATCATATCAATCCGGAAGAACATTTTTATCTGCATTGTGCAGGAGGTTACAGAAGCATGATGGCAGCAAGTATTCTACAAGCAAGAGGTTACAGAAATTTTACAGAAATAGAAGGCGGATTTAACGAAATTTCCAAAACAGAACTTCCGAAAAGTGATTTTGTTTGTCAAAGTAAAGTTTTAAAATAAATTAAATAGCAAAAGATACAGAAGATTTATCTTCATTAAAGTAACTCATAAGCCGAAAGAAATGGGAATATTTAAAAATTTTCATTTTGTATTTGATATTTTTTATTTAAAAATCAATAGTTTGTCTTCTGTTTCTTTTGCGATTTAAATTCAATTTACAGGTACAATAATATCTTAAAATTGATAATGATTTAATACATCATCAATGTTAGAGAAAAAACATCGAAAAAACCATTTTCATAGTGTTTAAAGGACTTTTGATCGAAGTATTACTTTTTTAATATCATAGAATAATTTTTCGCAAATTTGCAGATATTTATTCCAGATATATGGGCAGAAATTTATCAATAGATGTACTTAAAATTATTCTTGCTTTTTTTGTTGTCTTTCTGCACATGAATTTCCTTAAAGAAAGCAATCCGCAATTGAGCTATGTTTTGGTTAACGGGCTTTTCAGGGTGGCTGTTCCTGTTTTTTTAATTATTACAGGGTTTTATTTTTTTCACATTGATGATACAAAAAAGCTTAAAAAATGGCTTTTCAGGACATTTGTTCTGTACATTATCTGGATGGCGGTGTATTATTCTTTCTGGAAAAGCAGCGAGAATATTCTCCTTACTATTATTTTCGGATATCATCATTTGTGGTATCTCATAGGAACTTTTTTTTCAGGAATTATACTTTATCTTTTGAGAAAAAGCTCTTCTGCTTTTTTATTAAGTATTGCTCTGGGCTTGTTTATCATAGGTTATATCATTCAGGTTTTGGGTAATCTTCATTACTTCGATAAGGAAAATGATTCTTTACTTAATAATTATTTAATATACCGTAATTTTCTGTTTGTCTGTTTACCATTTTTAAGTATTGGTTTTTTAATTCATAAAGAAAAAATAAACCTTTCACAAGTCAAAAGTTCCACACTCGTGGTAGTTCTTTCCTGTGTTTTGGTGATTGCTGAAGCGTATTTTAACTATAATAACATCAGTAAAGAAAGCACCGATATTCTGCTGTCGCTTTTTTTAACAAGTCCCGTTCTGTTTTTGTACGGACAGGAAAAATATATCAAAAGCAGTTCAAAAATTTTAGCAACATTATCTACAGCTATTTATTTTGTACATCCTTTTCTGATGAAGTCTGAATGTCCTCGCCGGGCCGGTAGAGGCGACGGCGATCGGCAACGTGCTGGTGCAGGCGATGGGGCTGCGTCTGCTCGGCTCCCTGGCCGACGCACGCGCGGTG
>JAANMY010000982.1_pt1 | contig 35393 bp, 49 predicted proteins | sample 7279691 | NCBI WGS metagenome assembly JAANMY01 (sample SAMN14094543, study PRJNA606508) | bioreactor metagenome | isolation source: A lab-scale SPAN reactor treating ammonium-rich wastewater day 388 | place: Ireland: Galway | collected 2018-02-07
GTGGCCTGCTCGGTCCAGTTCTCCAGCCGCGCCTGGGCCAAGAAAGCGTGAGCGTTCACAAACAATTCGACCGCTCAACGCAGCGGCAGTTTACCGAATCGCTCCATCACCAGCGCAATGGCCAGTTCATCCCCGAGACGTTTCAGTTCATCACCCTGTGGGCCTGCCGTCCTTTTGCATTCTTCCCAAAATTCGATACCGGCACCGGAAATTTCCTTGATGAATGGACCGCCGAGCGTTATCGCGTTTATACTGATTTCTGGGACGACAACGATGGCAACTACCAGCACACCACGCGCACCTGTGATCCTGACAACAATGCCGTCGTCGAATCATACGACAATTCCGGGACGGTCAACCTCGGATCATTTGTCTCCGAAACCATCACTGCAACGCGCAAGGAGCAAACCTGGACCAATGGCACGCAGGTTCAGGAACTCACCCAACCGATCAGTTTTTCCAACGTCGTTAACAACGCCATTCTCGATCTGCGCAACCTTGAGTTCAACCAGTTGCACACCGGCTATTCGCAACCGTCCGGCTACGGCTCGGAAACGCAGTTTTATCCGACTTGGGAAGTTCCTCCGGGATCGAGCGGCGGCGTGCTGGATGGTGTCGTCTATTCAAACCACATCGTGATTTTCCCAAAGGGCGCGGGTTACTATTGGGCATTGGGCAGCTTCGGCACCAGTCCGTGGGATGAGACTTACGAGTTTATTTTCACCGCCCCGCCATTATCCGCAGGGCTGCCGGTGATCGTCCGATCTTCCGGTTTTCCCATCGCCGGCCCGTTCGATTTGGTTCCTGCCATTGATTGGACGCCTGGCAACGACATTACAACTTTTATCATTAAGGAAAACCAGACCGCCGCCTGGGTTGTCGTTGCCAAAACTTTGATCCGATTTCCCGACGGTTTGCTTTGCGGAAACACTTACTACGACTTTGAAACGAAACAGCCTTTTGATGACACCACTGGTTTATTGGAAGATCCTTTGTGCGGCAAAGGCAGCAAGCCGCCCGGAGAATATCTTTTTCACCCGGAACAGACCGATTTTGATGCCCTCGCCTTCAGCTACATTTTCCCCTATGCGTTCAACGTGAATTACCGGCCCGATTGCTGCCCATAGCGTCCTCCCCCGCCCTTTGACTTTCCCGCAAGGGTAATGTCGCAACTCGTTCTGGCGTTTGATGTCGTCAACCAGGCCCTTGTCCCCTACCAAGGCAGCCCCAGCGCCCTGCCTCAATTTCGCCAAGGGGTTTACGACCTCACCATCTACCTCGTCCAACCCGTCACCGATGTCGTGCCCGGGCTTAACGAATACGAAGCCTTCGATTCCACCGGCTACGATTCCATCCGCGTCGGCATCTGGAAGGATTCCACCGGCACCCTCGACGATTCATCGGAATACGTCCTCGCCCTCGCCCCAAGCGAAAGCTGGACCTACGACGACAGCAACCCCGATTATCCGGTGTTCACCGGCCAGTTGAATTGCAACACGGCCGAAATGGCCGCCTTCATCGGCGCGGACACCCACAAAGCCGCATACTTCGCCGTGAACCTGGTTGCCGGCGCGGTCCTGCACCCCGTTTTCGACCACCGCTTGGGCGCGACCAACTGCACCGTCAATTCCGCCACGGATGATGCCTCCGGCGTCCTGCCCGTCGCCGTCACCGACGGCCGCCGCCTGCTCCAGCTTCCCGTTTACCTCCGCAGCGAGGACGGCGCCCGCGAATACGTCATCACTGAGAACGAAACCCAGGACGGCATCGTCTTCAGCCAATACACGCCATGAACACTTTGAGAATCTTAATCTTAACCTTCCTCGTAATCTTGATCTCACCCCCGCGCACGGGTGCTCAGACCAACGTTGATTTGACCCTCACGATCACAAACATCCTCAACACCACCAACGACACCGGCGCCAGCCTCACGTTGCAAAGCCAGACCATCGTCTGGACCAATCGCACGCCCTCGCAACTCACCCTTTACCCTCGCTTGGTGGCCGCGACCAACACCACCGCCAAGGCCACGACCAACCTTTACACCAAACTGCGCACCACGTTTGGGAATACATTGCTGATCAGCTACGCTTCGAGCACGTCCATGGTGATCCGCGCCCCCATATCCTCCACCCTGAGCGCCAGCGTCTCGACCAATTGGGCCAGCCTCGCCTTCGCGACGAACCAGATTGCCACCACCAACATGGCCGGCAGCCTGGCCGCTTCCAACCTCATCGCCTTGAGCATCACCCTCAGCGGTTCCAACATCAGCAGTTGGGCTTCCATTGCCACGGCTTCCGGTAGTGGACAGACCAACATCCTGGTTGGCAACGTGCTGGACGCCGGCACGATGGCCTATTCCAACGCTGTGGACGTGTTGCCGCTCGTGACAAACATTGCGCATGGGGTTGCTTCCAGCGCGAGCAATAGCCTGCGTGATTTTACGTTGCAAACGCCAATCACCAGACCGGCTTCGATGTTGCATGAGTGGGAAGTAATCAAGACCCTTTTCGGTCGCGGCGACAGCTATGATTCAAGCACGGGAATGGTTTATCTCCCGTCAGCGGTTCCGCTGCGGACTTCCGGCGTGGGCATTTACTATGGCGCGTGGACTGCGCCCTACGATTCTGGAATTTCAAATTTTGGTTCAATCAAAATGGCCGTCGCGCCGAACTGGGCATCCCCGGTTCAGAAAATCGGCAGTGTGTTCACCAGAGGTGATCCAGGCGCCTTTGATTCCGGCTACGTCACCGGGCCGAGGGTGCGCTGGTTCGATCATCTTCAGCTGTACGTGATGACTTATTTTGGCGGCACCAACGCGATGTTTGAAAGCCCATACAGCCAGGGCGGATTGGCGACCTCACCGGACGGCACCAATTGGACGCGGGTAAGCACGAACGCACTCATCACGCTGACTGGCGGGGAAGCAACCAATGATGCGTTTCAAATCTTCACGAGCGATCTGGTTTATCACGAGGGAATTTACTATTGGTTTTATCTGTCGTGGGGACTGCCATTGCCTGCAACGGGTCGCGTGCAGTTGCAGACGGCCACATCGCTGACTGGACCGTGGACGAAGCACCCAAACAATCCAATCACCGGCCCGGACCTGATGGGTGATCCCTCCGTGACTAAGATAGGCGACCGACTCTGGCTGATGAACGCCGGTGGTGGGGCGTGGAATACGTTGGTGAGCACCAATTTAGTTAACTGGACAGCGATCAGCAACATCGTCATTGTGAACAGCGGTTTTCCGGCAAGCTATTCAAGCCACTTTATTTTCGATGACCACGGACCGGCTGGGGTGTTTCCCAACTTCGCGCTCAACGGGGATGTTTATCTAACCAAACCATCGAGCGACTTATATGTGGCGCGGTCGGCCATGACGAACAGCGGCGTAATGTTTAAGGGAGCTTTTGCTTCAAGCAACAATGTCAGCCGCGCTTACATGGCGACCAACCTGTTTGGCGCAGACCTGGGAACGATGGTGACGAGCGGTTTTACGTATCCGCACGACACCAACACGATCATTGTCCGCGGTGCGGGCACCAATGTTGCAAATCAAGCCTTTTCATGGAACTCAGACGTTAGCAGATATAACGGCGTTGATAGTGCGGCTATTCGCATATCGCACGATGGAACATCATGGCAAATCGTCAACGCTTTCGGTGCTGTTTATTATACCAATCTGAATCTTGTGGGTGGCGGTTGGCAACTTGGAGCGGCGGGTATTGGCCCAACACCGATAACATTTCCGGCGCCGTTATCAGTCACGCCGACCAACTTTACAGTTACCGGAAACATCACCGTAACCAATCTTTCAGCTACGTCACTGCAACCGTTCATTCCACCGTCTATTCTCGCTCCAACGAATTCGGCTGCGAACGGCGGCTTGTTGGTTGCCTCCGGCCCGACCCCGGGACAATTGACTAATCTCATCACTAGCACGATTCGCTTTGAGCCGCTGAATACCAGTCTTTACATCGGAAGCTCCAGCAACATTACATTGAACGGTGCAAGTGGTGGAGTCATCAGCGGCGCACAATTTAGCATTGGCCCAACCTCTATCGCACTCACGAATACAACTCCCTCAATGTGGATTGGCCCGACCTTCTCCGGACCGCAAGTCATCAACTATTACGGCGGTTCGCTCCGTGGTTCGATTGATCTTATGAGCGGTGGCGGTATTCTGATGGGTGGTTCTGATGGGTTTGGATCAGAGCTACAACTCTATCCTTCTACGCGCAACTTGGGAGTGTTGAAGTTTCCGAATCCTAGCAGCTCGACCACTTTTGAACTTTTGGCTAGAACCGTGAAAATGAGTTCCAATTTGTTTGTGACCAATATCATTACCGCCGCAGCCTACGTGTCGGGTTTGACCAACTCAGCGTTCCTGGGCACAGATGATAATGGCCAGCTCGTGTCGAAAAGCGGCACAAATCTTTGGAGCGGCTTCGTATTCACTTTAGATGGAAAACAGTTTGATATTGTGTCCGCCACAAATTTCGGTTTGAGCGCGGTTTCTTACACTCAAGGCACGAATTATCTGAGTGGCGAATTGACCATTGTGCCGAGCGGTGGCGACATCATTTTTACGAACGATCCTAGCATCAAGGCTTCTGATTACGTCACGTCACGATACATCACGAACGGCGGGACTGCGACCATTGCGATCAAGTGCAAGCCGGACGTGTTCACCAACATGACCGTCACGCATTTCAAATAAGTAAACTTTTAGCGATTCCATGACCCGCGAACGATTCCGAGAATTGGTCAAACGATTTCACCCGGATACCGGCGGCAGCGGCAAAGGGCATCTGCTGCGCAAGGTCATCGAATCGTGGCGACGCACTCAGAAGTTGAGCCGCGAACACTTCAAGCGGTGCATCCGCTGCGGCGTGCCGATTTCCGAACACGCGGTTCGTTGCGCGCCCTGCTATCGCATTACCCGATACGGCAAGGCGTCAGCATTGATTCCCAGTGAGCCATGAGCGAGAGGCAAACATCGCCCGTCAAGCTGGCCGTCGGCACCGTGGCCACAGCCCTGGTCGCGGCGATGTTGCTGCTGTCGCCGACCGGGCCGCAGGTTCGATTGGACTGGGATTACGACGAGCCGACCAATGACGTCGTGTTCGAGGTCTGGGCCACGGAGCGGTTGGGCGAACCGTTCCGCCGGTTGTTGGTGACGGGAGACAAATTCGCGCTGGTGCCGATGACGACGCAGCAGTTCTTCATCTGCCGTGCAAGCAACACTGTGACTGGAGAGGTGAGCGAATGGAATCGAAAGTGACCTTGAAAGAAGGGATGATGCCGGCTGTGATACGCGGATTTCTTATTGCGCTGTGCTCCGGCTCGCTGGGTTACGGAATCAGTCAGCAGACACTTGGTCGGGAAATGACGGAAAAGCTGGGTGACATTAACGTCGTTGTCACTCGCACCGTCAAGGACGTGGAGCATCTGCAAATCCGCGTCAGCCATAACGAGGCCGACGTGAAGGCATTGATGGAACAGACCGACAGGCGGGTTTTTCAACTGGCCGAAACCATGCGCACGGCGATCTCGCAAACGAGCGAACTGATTGCGCTCATCAAGGTTCAGAACGAACTTCTTCGAGCCAAAGAACCGCAACGAACAAACTAAAACGAAAGGATGAACATGGACTGGCTGAAAACGTCGTTGGATTGGATCGGTCAACTGCCTCCAGAAGTATTGCTCCTGGTGCTGCTCGTGGGCCTGGGCTACGTGCTCAAGAGTGTGGACGTGATTGCCAACAAGGCAATCCCGCTGGTGCTGCTGGTGATCGGCGGGCCGCTCTATTATTTCATCGAAGTCGTAGGCGTGCGCAAGGCCGTGATCGGCACCCTCATTGCCATCATCGCGTGGGTGCTCCACAATCAAGGACTCGCCCGCATCGAGGACAAGATTCCCTGGCTGAAAGGTCTGGCCAATGGGCACGAGAAAAAAGATCAGCCGGACGCATGACCTGGGCCGGATGATTGTGGACCGTCTGGCGCTCGCGATTGTGACGGCGACCCTGACCGGCATCTCCGGCTGCCTGGCCGGCTACCGTCAACAGGCCGCCCGCGTCCAAGATCTCCGTGAAGAGATCAAAGCCTCGGACGCTTTGCTCGAATACTACCGCGCGCCCTGATTTGACTGAATCCGACTATTGCATGTCCATCACGCATCACGCATCACGCATCACGCGGCTGTCCGTCCTTTTTTTTGCCATCCTTTTGGCCGGCTGCAAAACCAGCCGCTTTGAGCCGGGCGGCGCATACACCCACACCAACACGGCCGGAGCGGTCACCGTGGACTTCGCCCTCTTCTACGCCGACAACGCCTTCCGCGCCGCCCACGGCACTTTGGATTTCGCCTTCAAGTTTGAAAAAGACAATCGTGCCCTGCTCTGGTCCGTCTCGCCCGACATCAAGCACGGCCTCGACGTGATCCGCCCCCGCGCCGCTGCCATCGTCCGCCAATTCGCCACGGCCCGCGAAGCCTACCTGTTGCAACCCAACCCCGACAGCCTGTCCAACCTGAACGGAATCCTTGACGAACTCCAGCGCCTCGCCGCCGCCGCCATGGCCGTCGTCACCACCGATCATCAACCATGAATATCGCCCTCATTGCCCAACTGATCGCCGCCGGCCTCGCCGCCGCGCCCGAACTCCTGAAGGCCGCCGCCATGTTCAAGGAATTCATCGCCAACCTTTTCAGCCACACCTTGATCACCAAGGAAGATCAGGACAAGCTTTTCAACTACGTGGACACCGCCGTCGCCGCCTTCCAGGACGGCCAGACCCCGCCCCATTGGGAAGTCGAACCCGACCCGGAGTGAGGTAGGGCGCGTCACTCCGTGCGCGCCGCCGCCCCTCAAATCGTCACCTTCCTTATCTGTTCCCGCACATGCTCCGGCCGCGCGTGCGTGTAACTCCCCAGCAACGTCCGCCCGCGATCCCGATGCCCCGCCGTCTCGGCCACCGTGATGATGTCCAGCCCCGACTCAACGAGCCGCGTGAGATGAAGATGTCGAAACGTGTAAGGCGAGATGTGCGGCAACCCAAGCTCGCGGCTCACCGACCCCAACGCCTTTTTTGGTGACCGCCGCAATGCCGCCAGCGTCCCCGGCAAATCATCCGCGAACAACTGCCACGCCTGCGCCGTCAGTTGAATCGTGCGCGGATACCCATTCTTTGTGACCCGCGCCGTCAACGTCCGCTTGGCCAGGTCAATATCCGCCGCCGTCAGGTTGCGCGCCTCGACGGGCCGCAACCCCGTGAACGCCAGCGCCCGCACCGCCAGCGCCGCGTGCCGCCGCGATGTCAGCGCATCCAACTTCGCCAGAATCCGCGTGAACTCATCCCGCGACGGAATGAACCGCACCGCCGGCTTCACCCTCGCCCGCTCGACAAACCGCGCCGCATTGGAATCCACCGCCCCCGCCTCCACTGCGATCTCCAGAATCCCACGAAGAGATTCCACCATCCCATTGAACCGCGTCCCCGAGTATTTCCTACGCCCGCGATCCGCCCACGCCAGGCATTCGGATTTCGTCACGAGCGCCGCCGGCCGCTTGTCGAACTCAGGCCACATCCTGCGGATCATCTCCACCGTCTCGCGCCGGTAATCGAGCGACCGCGACTTGCGCCCCCGGGTTTGCAGCCGGTCCAGATACACCGCCGCACACTCGCCCAGCGTCAGATTTCCACCCCGCAACCGTCCCGCCGCGGCGAGGATGGCTGCCAAGACCCGCGGCATTTTGACCCGTGCCACCGACAACACCGACGTTTCCAGCGACCGGGCAACCTCGCGCCCCTCGCCCGTGCGGGCGCGCACGTAGTAATTCCCGCTGGCCTCATGCCGCAACAAATTCGGATGCCGCGTGCGCTTGAACCCTTTCATGTCTGCACTGCGGGTAAAAGCCGCGGGTAAAACGATTCCAGTATCATTTCAAAGTGTTGTCATTGTGCGAGTTACACGAGTCGGCCCACGGTTTACAAAACCGTTGCTCTACCACTGAGCTAAACTGGCTTTTGCGCCATATTCCGCAGTTTCAACGGATTACGCGGTTCTGACTTACCCGGTTTTGTGGCTGCATGTTGCTCCAGGTTGCACTTTTGGGCCGCAACTGCGGGTAAGGGTGCGGGTAAATGGCTTCATGGTTTGTCGTTTAGTTCAACGGATTGGCTGCGGGGTGCTGGAAATGTTTTCGCCCTTTGGTCAAGCTGCCTCAGTTCCTCCGCATAACGTTTTTCTATGGCCGGCAGGTGTAATTCCAGCGCCTTCTCAATGAAATGCGTCGCCTTGTGCCCGGTGGCTTCAACGAGCCGAGACAATCTCAATCGGAGGTCAATCCTCGGTCGAAACGTTGTGGGTTTACTCTTCACGCCGGCGTCAGCCTAAACCCATCCCAAAAATAATTCAACAAATATGTTGACATGTCATATATGTATCACTAGAAATACGGACGTGAGCAATAAAAATGTCCGTACTAAACCCGAAGAAACCAGCGTTTTATCCGCTGCATCCCGCATTTCCATGCGGCTGGATGAAAACCTCAATACCCGGGTGAATCGGGTCGTGAAGGCTTCACGACGAACAAAAACCAGCGTCATCGAGGAATGTTTGGAGGAAAAACTTCCCGTCCTGGAAAAGCGTTACCTGAAGGCAAAGGCCACATGCAACTGATCATCTTCGCATTTCTGGCATCGTGGGCGTTCACCATCGTTTACACGTTCGCGCTGTGTCGCGCGGCGGGGCGGCCGCTGCCGACGGAACGCAGGACGTTCAAGTCCACGCCGCGGCGTTGCTGCACCCGGCCTGGGGCGCTGATACGCCTGAACCCTTTTCTCGTCATGCTGTGAGCGCCCGGAAATCCATTCCCTGCGAGTTTATACCGTCGCCGCTGGTGGTGGATTCGCGCGGCGCGCGGCTGTTGCTGAACAAGGGGAATCTCTCGGACGCCGCGTGGCGGGCGTGCTGGTATCGGTTTCGCGCGGCGCACGGGATCAAGCCGGTGCGTGGACTCGGAAAGGCGTGGCCGGTTCACGCGATCAGAAAGGCGGTGGAATCGTGAAGAACTCGCCCGCGCCAAAAAATCATCGCGAGGAAATCAAATTGTGCGACGGACTGCACTTCTTTGACGCCAAGGAATTGTGCGAGAAACTGTCGTTGGTTTTCCGGGACACGGCCTTCTCGCTCAAGGTGGACGGGTGGAGTTATCAGGTCTGGATCATTGGCAGCCGCAAAAAGATTTCGCCGGTGATGTGGTATGATCTGGTGAGGCGGGCGGGATCTTTCGCGGCGGGCTTTTGCGCGCATCCGGCCTTCCGGTTGTTGCCGATCATGGAAGGAAATTCACGCAACGCCTGAAATTATGCCCCATGACAACTCACCTGGAAAATGACGGGGCGGTTTGCCTGACGGATGCGCCGCGGGTGGTGGACCTGAAGCGGGAATTCCGCGAACGACCCAAGCTCAGCGACCGGCGCTGACAGAAAGGAAACAAATGCAAAGTGACTCTCATAAACCTGAATCGTGCGAACCGGCAAGCGAAGCGCCGGTTCGCTGCAGCGCCTGGTTAGGTGTCCGGGTTCTTGCAACCGACTCCGCAAAAAATCTGGATGGCTGCTGGTATGTCATAAAATCAGTGCCCGTGGTTTCTGAACGCATGGTCAACCCACTGCTCTGCGATCTCCCAAGGAATGCCGCACCGCTCCGCCGCCTCGACGAACAGTGTGGCGCGAGGACACATAACTGGATGCGTTCGAGGAACGGCTGAAGGCCCAGCCGGATTGCCAGGTGAAAAGTTTTGATGAACTCGTGCGCGTGCGGGCGCGCAAGGCGGAGATTGCGCGGGAGATTTTCGGCAACAACCTCAAAACCAAAAACACAAATGAAAAAAGCAGTGATGGGAACAACGGAAGCAGTGGAGAGAACGGCAACTGATTACGGTCTGGATGTCGCGGGCCAGTTCACCCGGCCGGAAATCATCGAGTTCAAACTGCGTCAACGGCACAGCGCGGCCTCGGTGTCCCTGGCCCGGACGGCCATGGGTCTGTGGATGTTCGGCTGTTCGGTGCAGTTCAAGCGGCACCAGTTCAGCAAGGCTTGTCGGGCGCTGGGGCAGGGATTCACCACGCGGGAGGCGGCGCTGACCGCCGCCGTGATTGAACTGGTGGAACGGATGCGCGGCTGGCGCGGGACGCAGCGGGCGCGGCTGGCCATCCTGGCAGCAGCCAAACTGCTCAAGCCGTGATCATTTACCAATGCCAAAGCTGCCACAAGTATTGCGACGCGCAGGGCGCGTGGCTGGAGATCAAGAGCTTTGAAAAACTCAAAGAAATTCTGGCGGCACCGGCGCAACCGATTTTGTGTCTGCTCTGCCAGGAAGGATTTGAAAGACAGGCGGCCGCCCACAGGCAGTTGCCGCCGTCGGATCGGTGATTCATGGAGTAGCTGATTATGACGACCACGCTTGATCCGCAATTTCTCCGGGCGATCATTTTGGTGACGGCGTTCAAGCCGGAGCCGATGAAGCGGGCGCAGGCGGCTTTGCTGCTCCTCGCGTTGACGGGGCAGGACTTCACGGCGGCGGAGTTGCCGGGCGAAATCACCAACGGCTCGAAGCATCTGGCGGGCGCGGCGACGGGCGCGCTGGTGGGACAGGGATTGCTCTCCGTGGTCGCGCGGGTCAAGTCGCCGAATGCGAACGCGAAGGGGCGCAAGCTGGATCTGTTGCGGATTGCGCCCGGCAAATTCAACACGGTGCAGGCTTGGCTGGAGGCCAACGGGATCGGCATTCCGCCGTCGCGCTCGCAACCGGAATTGATTTAGAACCCAAAACCCGTGCCCATTTTGCGCGATTGGACGGACTCGGTGGCGGTGAACTCGCTGGATGTTCACGCCGAGCGGTTCTTTGCGCGCCTCCTGCAAAAGTGTGACGATTATGGCCGATTTCATGCCCACCCCGCGTTGACCAATTCCATCCTGTTCCCGCTCAAGCGAGACATTCGCGACACCGATGTGGCCCGTTATATCGCCGCGTGCGAGAGAGCCGGCATCATTCGTTGTTACGTGGACTCCTCGGGCCGGCAGTTGTTGCAGGTGGTCAAGTGGAAGGACGGCAAGAAATTCAAGCAGGCCAAATTTGAGTCGCCGAATGGCCAGGCGAATCTGCCGCTCCTGGCAGAACCGAAAAAGCCGCCCAAGGAATACAGAAGTAGAAGGGAAGTAGAAGCAGAAGCGCGCCCCCCGGTTTTGAAAAAAAGGGAAGTGTGGCAGTTATTAAAAGACGAAGCGGCGCTCACAGCCCGGATCAAGCATGAGGCGCAGAGTTGCAAGCCCGATCCGGCGTTGCTGGAACAGTTGAAAGCGCAACGGGCGCTGGTGCGCGACGAGATCAAAAAGTTGAAACCGAATCAACCATGAATTGGGAAGCGATCACCCAGCCGGATGAGCCGGATGAGCCGGAGGAAATCATCCTGATGGATGAAGAGGACGCGCGGCGGCATGTGTATCGGGAGGCTGCGATCAGGGCGAAGCAGTATTTTGACCGGGTGTTTGCGTTCATCGCGGCGTATGACGGGAGCAAATCGTTTGCGTTCGATTGCGCGTGCCTTGGCATGGGCCAGGGCGATTTGATCTCGTGCCACAGCCATGTTGAACTGGGCGAGCGGTATCACAAGACGAAGGCGGCGGTGACGAAGTGCGTGAAACAATTCCAGGATTTGACTGGCACGCCGCCGATGCCGGGGCAGCGCAGCGAGGCGGCGCGGGAGAAATTCTCACGAGTGCGGAAGGGCCAGTTGCGGCCCGCCAAACCAGCCAAAGGAAAAACGAAATGAACGAGGACATTCAAGCGACCTACACGGAGCGGGCCGGGCTGATGAACGCCGCGGCGCAAAAGGAAATCTTCAAGCAGATTCGCGCGGAATGGCAACGCGCGCAAAAAGAGCGGACGAAGGTGCAACGGATCGTGGTGGATTACGTCAACCGCTACGCGCGCATCGGGTCGCTGCTGGTGCAGGTGTCCGGGCATGAGCAGATGGGATTCAGTTTTTGGCGTTCGCACCTGGCCGAACAATTGCCGTTTGATTTCGAGACGACGCAACGGTGCATCGCCATTCACAAGAAGATTCCCGAGCCGGTCAAGACGGTGGAGGAAGCGGCGAAGGTGTTGCAGGCGACGTTCATCACGGCGGGCTTGTTGACGTTGCCGGATGCGGGCGAGCCGGGCCGTCCCGCGGCCAAGTCGCCGCTGGCGTGGTTCATCACGGAGATGAATTCGACGCGGGTGCAACTGGAGAAGTGGTTCAAGGAAGAACCGCTGGAGAGCGCGCCGGATGACCGGCTGGACACGATCATCGCGCAGACGTTGCCCATCGTGAGCGTGCATGAGCGCGCGGCGCGGTTGCGGATGGAACGGGCGAATCGCAGTTGATGACGACGACGCGACATGCGGCCAAGTTACCGTTGCTGGCGAAGGCGCTGGGGCTGCCAGCCACGCGGCGGCAACTGGATTGGTTCAAGGAATGGATGCGCTGGCCGGGTTTCCCGGCGAAGACGCGGCACGGGTGGCCGATTGACGGTGTGCGCGAATGGTTGCAGGGCAACGCCGAGGAGATCCATCGCCGCTACGAACTGGCGCGGCTGGCCAGCGGCAAGGGCACGGCGCGCAGTCTTGAGGTGGTGCAGACGGACGCGGCGACCGGCGGCGCGAACGGGGCGGCGGTCCTGGGCGTGGCGGATTTGCTCGGGCCGGCGCAGACGCAGGCGGCACTGGCGCGGATGCTGGCGAATCATTACGCGGGGAAGCTGGCGATTGAAATCACGCCGCAAATCATTCACGAGTGGAAGACGGGGAATCAGTTGCCCGACGGGTGTCCTCCGCCGCCGGGCAAGGTGAACGGGCGCGAATGGTCCGGGCCGGCCTGGGTGGAATGGTTTGACGCCTGGCTTCTCCCGCATCACGGCATCCAGCGCGCGGCTCAGGGCGAATTGCTGCCGCTGGCCAAGCTCACACAGATGCGGCACGCGGACGAGATCGCGGAATTGGAGCATCGCCAGAGGCAACGCGAGATCGAACTGGGCGAATACATCAAGCGCGACGTGGCGGCGCGCACGGCAAATCATGTGATCCGGAAGTTGCTGGAGTTCTTCAAACAAACGGACGAGCGGCGGACGGTGAAGGCGGCGGACGAGCGGCTGGCGGAATTGGGCGCGAGCGCGGAAGTCCGGGCGGGCTTCAAAAACTGGCTGCTGGCCTGGCAACAACGGATCACGGACGAGCGCGAGGCGCAATGCGCCGCCGCGGCGGAAGGGGAACTGGGGGATGGGGAGGATGAGTAACGACCCAAGTTCAACGACAGCCGCTGACGGCGACGCTGGAGCGGAAAGGAAACAATGAACTTCATAAAACGGTGGATCGTAAATCGCATAGCAGCTGTTCGCTGGAGCGCATGGTTAGCCCAGATGGACTCAATTCTGTTTGTCTCTCTCCGCATCCGGCAAATGCCTCATGGCAAAATCGGTGCGTGTGTAGCCATTGATAGGCAGTCCTCTGGATGCTGTCCAAGCCAAATAGTCATCAATGTCCGACTCGATGACGCGCACGACATCTCCCAACGCCTTGTGCTTCTCGACCAGCTTCCGATGATTCTCAAGCCACACGTCATAGGTCCAGAGCATCGCCGCTTGCGTGCCTTCAAACAACTGCTGCCATCGCGTCCACTGTTCGCGTTTGTAAAGTGGTATGAAGACATTGTTCGGCATAAGCGCGTGATGTGGGCTAACGACCAAGCCCTGCCGCATGGCGGGGCGGAAAGGACTGCAAATGCAAAGTGAACTGAATCACCCCGCCATGTTGGCAGCAGCGCATGGTTCAGAGACGGGTTCAATTCTATGTCGCCATATAGACTTGAGAAGGCTGCCGGTTGGAACATGCGTCATGGCGTGGGATGAGACAACATATCTGCTCTTTCCCAAAAACATGCTTTCTGTGAAAGAGTATGACGAATGGTGTCACAAAATACTCGATATGGAAATTGATGGCGCGATGAGGTCGCCGAACGACCCAAGTTCAGCGACGTGCGCCGGAAACGCCGCTGCGCCAAACCAACCCGGCAAGAAAGGTTCAAATGAAAGATAAAACTGAAACGCGGGGCGCACGTTCGCTGCTGGTGGTGGTCCGAACCCAATTGGGACTGGCTCTGCTCCCGTCTCAACTACGTCGAAAAACCAAATGGCTTGTCCGACGTGAAGCAAGACGCGAGAACAAGTATCGGGCCGATCTATGGAAACTGTGGCCCGAAGCATATCACCGTCCATATTCGTCACACGATGAACCCGAAACCTCTTACCTAAAGTCTCCATGAACAACACGACATCGAAACCCTTCTTGAGTCGGTGGCGCATCTCGCCGCCTGGCTCTGTGAGCAAACGAATATACTCGCGCCGCCAGACATCTTTTTGGCTGCTCTTTTTGATCGGGTGGCTACTTGGAACGCTCACGTTCTATTTGGTGGTGCGTGCTATGACACCTAACCATGGAAGCTGAGCGACCGGAGGCGGACGTATGACTGACACACCACTATTCGATTTACTCTACGGAGACGCAATGCAGGACGCGCCGAAACCGGAGCAAGCCTCCGGTTCGCTCCAGCGCCCTGGTTCTGCGGCGACGTGCGATTGGCTGACAACTCTCAACGGCAAGGAGACATGCGGTAAGCCTGCGACTCACATACGCAAGGGCGGCGCGAATCTGACCTACTGCTACGAACACGCCTGCAAGCTCAGTGCCTATACCGTGCTCGAAATGCTGCCGCAGCAGAACAGTTAGATGACCGACAGACGCCCATGAAATCCGCCCGGAACGATGAAAATAGATTCATGCTGATGGCCATGAAAGATTCACGATTGCAACCGAGACGCGATCGCCGCGTTGCTTGCAGCGCGCGGTTAGTCAGCGTCGAATGTCCGCTGTGTAAATCTCCCGCAAGGTGGCTGGCGCTGCTCGAACAAGGAGGCGAGATCGGCAAACACATCAAACGACAAATAACCGAAACAATCAAAAATCTGCTTTCGCGTGAATCAGTCCTGTCTGATGGCTGTTCTTCTGAGGCAATCCAAAACCGAACTCGACTGCGGCACGCCAGCCGCCTCTTCCAATCTCCGGCGGACATGATGCGCGTATATCGTAAAGCCGCTCGAAAACTCGGACTCTGCACAAACTGCCGGAAGCGCAAGGCCAGGACAGGTTACTCGCAATGTGGCGAGTGCCAGAAAGAGCGGGCCCGACGCAAACGCATGGCGCGACGGATCGGCACGAAACTCTGCCCATGCGGTAAACCCGCCGTGAACATCTGGTCCGGTGAGTATATCTGCCCGGATTGCATGAGGCGCGAGCGGGCTAACGACTTAACTAAACGACAGCCACCGCGCCATAATAGCGCCGACTGACATGGAACAACCAGCCACTATTGCCGAAACCAGCGACTCCCGGACTGCGAATCGGGATGGCGGTTCGCTCCAGCGTCTTCTTAAACTGCGTATCACTCCAATCTCTCTAGAAGAAGCCAATGCCTATGTGTCCGAACACCATCGGCATCACGACCCGGTTACGGGCCACAAATACAGCATCGCAATCACAGATGAATCGGGAAAGGTGCGAGGCGTCGCCATCGTCGGAAGGCCGGTGAGCCGAATAGCTGACAACGGCTGGACGCTCGAAGTGAACCGTTGCTGCACGGACGGCGTGGCAAACGGATGCTCGATGCTCTACCGCGCCGCGTGGCGAGCTGCAAAGGCAATGGGATACACGCGGCTGATAACCTACACGCTCCCGGAAGAAGGCGGCGGAAGTCTCAAGGGTGCGGGCTTTCGGCTCGTCGGTGAGCGTGGCGGAGGGACGTGGAATCGGCGCGAGCGTCCGCGAGTGGACACGCATCCGACTCAAACCAAATGGCTGTGGGAGTTGCATGACACCGAGCAGCCTAACGAGAAAGCTGACCGACCGGAGGCGACGAAATGAGAACGATGCGGCAGATGCAGGCTGCGGCTAAATGGGATACTGGCTTCGCCAAACCTGAACGCGAGCCTCCGGTTCGTGTCCAGCGCCTGGTTCGGCGTTGCGGTGTGTGCAAGAAGCCAATCGCCAAAGACGCCACAAGCTGCAAATCCTGCGGCGCAACCGACTTTGAAACATGAATAAAATGCTCACAACAAAAGAACTCAGCGATGTCGGAGTCACCAGAATCGTCATGACTGAACCCCCACGAAAATACTGCCGAGGCGGGGCTGAACTGCCCCTATCCGTCGAGTTTCCAAAACTCTCCGGTAATCAATTCGTGTGCGTGGTGGACGCTAAGGGCCGATTCGTGAAGCGTTTTCAGTCTGCGAACATGGCTCGCACATTCGTGGCGCGTCACAATACGCCGAACGCTCCGGGTCAGCGACCCGCCGACCAAAAACTATGAACACAAAACAGACGCCACCGCCGGGTTCGTTGCACCCGGATTGTTCGGCGACGTGGCGCAACCGTCCAATCGCCGACCTGGTAGAAAACCTGTGCCACTGGCTGCACCACCATGACCAACTCCGCGCAATGTCAAACGCCGAATTGGTCCGCGAATGTTTGAAAACGGAAGCGGCGGATTGGGACATCGTAAATGAAATGATGACACGACTGCATCCTGGCTGGGAGAACGAGCCGGACGAGTCGCCGAACAGTTAGATGACCAACAGACACCTATGAAATCCGCCGCCCACTTTGCCACCTTCGCCACGCTCTGCCTCTGCTGGCTTTCCGCCCTCACCTTCAAGCCTGGAGTTAAAATCGTTTGTTTCCTTGCGGCTGTTTCCGCCGCGGGACTTCTAACCTTCGCGCTCATTCGTGAAAGCGACTAGCTCAATGAATCACCTTATTGGTTGCACTTTTTGTGGCAGAATTCCGACGATCAAATGCCTTAAAAGAATCAATGGACTATGGCAAATCCGATGTGCGGTCTGCTTGAGCCGCGGGCCGGCTCATAAAAACAAAGAAATAGCCGTGAACCTGTGGAATGATCGCGCTCTTGCCAGTGAGAAGGTTGGCTGGTGCGTCTGGAAACTGAACGAGTGGGATTCCTATTATGATACAGATTGCGGAGAGGCTTACTGCTTTGAAGAAGGTCGTCCACGCGAAAATCATTACCGCTATTGCCCGGGGTGCGGTCGTAAAATCCGCACAACAGCATTGGTAATAGCTAACGACCAAGCTGAGCCACTCGGCCCGGTGAAAGCACCAAGACCATGAATAAACCTGCGACTCCCGACGAAGCCCGCGACTCTCGACAACCCGAAAGCGAGGGCCGAGTTGTGCTCCAGCGTCTTGTTATGCGTCTTCGTTTGCAACTCGCTCATCTGGTCGGTCGCGCCGATTATGTCTGCGTTCACCGATACGGGTCGCGCGATCCGGTGGGCACGAGAGAAATCGCAATCCAAGACCTCGCAACCGAGACGCAAAAAGCGCGCGAACTCCTGATAGAAACCCAAACGCCACAGGATGCTGGCTGGGCGTGCAATGCCTGTGGCACGGTGTATGACACCGAAGCTGAGGCTGCTGGCTGCCCCTGTCCGATGCACTCGCACGCGAGAACAAAAGTATCGCCGCCAACACTGACGGCGTTCGAGCAACAAGAGCCATGAGCGACTATACAAGCTACGACTGCCCGTGCGGGCGAAAGCATGATGTCGGAATCGAGTGCGCGATTGGCAGGCGCAGCAAATCAATTCCGCGCATCGTGGACTGCCGATGCTCCGCGTGCGATTGGAGCGGGCGCGCACCGTCTAATGCGCTGGACTGCCCGGAGTGCGGCGAGGAAATGCGCGTGGACGAAAACCTGATGGCTGAGGACTTCGAGTGGAACGACCCTGATGACGAACATGTGTAACGCGAACAAAGAACAAGACCGATGGTGTCGTGGCGGAATCAAGCAGCGCAAAGTATCCCGGAAAACTCTCCAATCTCTGCGACGCTCAGGACTGCTGCCACAAGCCAAACCTAACCGATGCCACGCCTGCAAACGATTCATCCCGAAAGGTCACATCTACTGTCTGGACTGCCGGGATGTCGAAATAGAACTAGGAAGGTGAATGATGAACGAACCATATAACCCCGACCCTGCGTTTCCGCCAAGCATGACGCTCCACGCCAGAGCCATGCAAATCCGGGCGGTGGAAGAAGCCTGCCAACCGCATATCAGCGACCTCGCAATGACCGTCGCGCTGGAAGTCTGGAAGCTGCGGGAATCCTCCGCGAAACAAATCGCACGATGCCTCGACGAAACTCTCGTCGGAAGAATCGCCCGGCTGGAAGAAGCCAAAACCACGCTAACGAAGCGATGGGAAGATGTCTGCAAAGCTGCCGGCGCGCTCTCCGATGCCACCAACAAGGAAATCCTCGGTGAGATCGAATACGCCTGCCGGAACTACGGCAAAGCCGTCCGAATCGCTAAACAAGAGCACCTGGACGTGAAAGACTGGGCGCTCGCGATTCTGCGGCGTTCGTCTGTCACAGACTTCCCCGACAAGTGCGAATACGCCCGATGGGTGCGGTCGGTGGCGTGTGCTGCGGCTGAGGGAAAAGAAAAGTGGCTCGAACAACTCGAAAATGAATTTTGCACCTATATCGCGAACAACGCGAAGGAAAGGGCTGCGGAATGAAACCCGCAATGCAACTCGCCGTCGTGATGGCCTACGAAGCCTTCCGAATCTGCCTTGGCCTTCCGACCAAGCATTATCCGGTGTCGGAGGTCATCCGATGGATGCAGACGGTGACGCAGACGCATAACGAATCAAGCTCAGGCACACCGCCCCGGAGAATGACGTAATGACCGCGCAAGACTCAATGCCGCCAGTGACCATCGCCGAAGCCCAAAGCGGGGGCGGTGTTGTCCTGCAGCGCGTTGTTAGCCCACTCCGGCCTTACTACGAAGATGCCTCAGTCACCATCTATCACGGCGACGCCTGCGAAATCCTGCCGCAGATACGCGGTGACGTGCTCCTGACAAGCCCGCCCTACGGCGTGCAAGAAAACAACATGGTAGAACGGGCGAAGCACAAATACGGCGGCAACCCCGACGTGCTCACGCGCCAACTACTCGACACGCTCGCAACGGCGAACTGCAAATGGCGCTTCGTGAACGTCCAGGCACTCGCCGGAAACAAGCGACTGCTCTGGCAATGGATCGGTGCGAACTCTGACCGGCTCAAGGATGTAATCGTGTGGACGAAGGAAAATCCGCCGCCGCAGATGGAGGCGGGCGTCCTCAACTGCGCCTTCGAGTTCATCTTTTGCTTCGCGGATGCCGATGCCGACAAGCGAAAATTCGGCGGGATGGAATGGCAAGGCACGGTAGCAAACGTCGTGCGCTCCGCCGTCAGTGCAAACGAATGGGCGAAGTATCACCGTGCCGCCTTCCCGGAATGGCTACCGAGCTGGGTGGTGGCGAACTTCTCGAAGCCGGGTGAAATCATCGTGGATGGATGCGCTGGCATCGGAACGACACTCCGAGCCGCGAAAGACCACGGACGCCGAGCAATCGGCGTGGAACTCGAAGAAAAATACTGTGAGATAGCCGCAAAACGAATGGCCCAAGAATGTCTAGGGCTAGGAGTGGGCTAACAGTTAGATGACCGACAGACACCTAGTTCACATGAACCCAAAAACACTTATTGATGCGCGCTTTGCCCGGGCGCTGTTGCGCGCCGCGGCCATCCGCTCGTTCCGCGGCGAAATCTGGGAGGATGACGCGGACGTGCCGATGGGCAAAGGTTACGCCAACGAAGGCCAGCCCTTTGATATTGCATCGGCGCTTTACCTCAAGCCCGTGTTCGCCGCGATCCGCGATCCGACCATCCGCAAGGTGGTCATCAAAGCCGCCGTGCAAACGCTCAAGACGTTTTGCGTCGAGAAATCCGCGAGCTACTTCATCAAGCATGATCCGGGCGACATGGTGATTTACGATTGCGACATTGAAGCCGCGAACGACCACGCAAAAAGCCGGCTCGGGCCGATGCTGCATTCCGTGCCGGGCATCGCCCTGCAAATCGCGCAGGCCATCGCCGGCAACCGCTTCGATGTGACCACCACGGAATTTTATCTGCCCGGAATGACGCTGCGCTTCTGGCCGTTGAACGAATCCTCCACCCAACGGATCACGCTGCGGTATGTGTTCATCTCGGATGCGTTCCTCGCAAAGCGCAACGGGATGATCGGGCACGCCATTGCCCGCACCACGCAGCATCCCGATGACAAGAAGATCATCATAGAAAGCCAGGGCAGCGAGACGGGGGACGATTTCGATTTGCAGTGGAGTTCCACGAATCAATGCCTTTTGCACGTCAATTGTCCGGTTTGCGGGAAGGCGCAGCCGTTCGAGTGGGAACGATTGCGCCCGGCGGACGCATCCCGGCCGGGGACGTATTCCGGGATGCAACGCGGCGAGGATCAACTGGTCCTGCTGCCGTCCGGCGATTACAACGCCGCGGAAATTTTGCGCCGGACGTGTTACGAATGTTTTCACTGCGGCGGACTCTGGCCGGACACGCCGCCGGTGCGGGCGGCGCTCGACGCCTCGGCGCATTACGTCGCGGCGAATCCGAACGCCAACCCGGAATTTGCGGGCTTCTCGTGGCCGGCCTGGATCAACCGGCGATTGTCCTGGGGGGAAATCATGCTCGAATATCTGACGGCAAAAAAGGCGCTGACGGAATATGGTCACGAAGAGGCGATCAAGCAATGGTTTCAGAAGCGCGCGGCGCGGACGTGGAATCCTTCCCTAACGCAGACCACGGTCAAGCCCATCACGGAGAGCTACGACGTTGAAGGGATTCCGAACGAGAAGATGCGTTTTATGGCGGTGGATTGCCAGCAGGATCCGGCCACGAAGAGCATCGGCCATTTCTGGTATGTGGCGCGGGTGGTGGACCGGTCGGGCAATTCATGGCAACTGGCGCGCGGTTACGCCAAGTCGTGGGAGGAATGGATTGCGGTGCAGAAGAAATTCAAGATACCCAATCGCAACGTGGCGGTGGACGGGCGCTATTGGACGCCCATCATCCGCAGCAAGGCGGCGGAGCATCGGACGGTGGAGAAGTCATTGGACGGCAGCGGGCGCAACGTGTTTGCGACGTGGAAGATTCTGCGCGGCGACTCTGCGCGCAGTTGGCGGCATGATGACGGCATCTGGCGCGCTTACAAGAAATCGTCCCCGTGGACGGAGCACATCATTGACGCGCGGGGTCACCCGCTGGCGATTTTACTGAACGAATACTTGTGGAGCACCCTGACCATCGGGCTACAACTGGAACATTTGCGCAAGGGCGGCGAGGGGCGGCCAAAGTTTGTTGCGCTGACGCCGGACAAACTCGACGCCACCACGCGGCAGATGGAGCGGGGTGATCTCACGTATGAGAATCAGATGAACGCGGAATTTCTCGGCACGGTGCGGAACAAGCCGCAATTCATCGAAGTCAAGCAGAACATCAACCACTACCTCGATTGTGAGCGGATGGGCGTGGTGTTGATGAGTCTGAGCGGAATGATCGGACACGTCGCGCCGCCCGAGGAAGGGGCGCAGGAGGCGGAGGAAACGAAGGTGAAGAAGGGGGGTAACGCATAACGAATGAGCTATGCCATGACAGGAGCGCCGCCAACGATGTCCGATTGCCAGAAGCCGCTGCCCGGCGCTCCTGGCATTGGCATCAGCGATTTGTTAGAGCATCCGGCCCATGACTCACAAACACTCAATGAGCTACACCTATTTGCTGGAATCGGGGGAGGAATCCTCGGTGGAATCCTTCTCGGACATCGCCCCGTCTGCGCTGTCGAACTCAACCCATACTGCCGAGCGGTGCTCCTGCAACGGCAACGCGATGGCATCCTGCCACGCTTCCCAATCTGGGATGATGTCACGACGTTCGATGGAACTCCGTGGCGCGGGAAAGCAGACATCGTATGCGGTGGATTCCCGTGCCAAGACATCTCGGCCGCCGCGACGGGCGAAGTCAAAGGCATCGAAGGAGAACGAAGCGGACTGTGGCGAGAAATGGTCAGAGTGGTTCGCGAAGTTCGACCGCGTTTCGTGTTCGTGGAAAATTCGCCAAACCTGGCTGTTCGCGGACTTGGAAGAATCCTTGGAGACCTGGCCGCGCTGGGGTTTGATGCGGCGTGGGGTGTGTATGGAGCGTCCGACCTTGATGCCCCGCACTACCGAAAAAGAATGTGGATACTGGCCGACGCCGACCGCAACGGATGCGATTCGATACAAAATGAAGCGGCCCGCTCACGAAAAGAATCTCGCCAACAACAAAGCCAAGGGACATGGAGCAGGGCCGGCGAGTTCTTCCCTGCCGGCACAGTTAGCGGTGCAATGCGATGCCTTCCTACATCCGACGCTTGGCGAGTGGCTTATGGACTACCCGATGGCGTGGACCGACTTAAAGCCATTGGGAATGGACAAGTTCCGGCAGTGGCAGCAATGGCATACAAACAACTGAGCGCGCAACTCCGGTGCTCTAACGACAAGCTGAGCGACCGCCGCCCGAACACCAACGACGTATGACATCACCAGCGACAATCGAAAACCGAGAGCTTGGCGGCGGTTCGTCTCCAGCGACTTGTTCTGCCTTTCTGCGTGAATCCATCGAAAAGAAACTCAAAGAACTCCGCGCTGACTGCGGACTGAAGCGACTCATCAAGGGCAATGCTTTCGGTCGCCGATGGGCGCGAAGCGCACGCACCGATGAGGAAAATCGGCGCGACTCCGGCTCGTCCGATAAATACTGGGACGACCGCCAGGCTGAGGCGCAGCGCAACTCAACCGCCGAACTAGAAGCTGCCGACAAAGCACTTGCGGACTTCATCGCGGAACATCGCCCGCTGATGCCGTCGGACTGGATCGGCAACGACCACGGGCGGCTGTGCTGGTCGCCGTATCTCGGCGGACGCCCGATAGACCAACACTACTGCCAGAAGCCGGAAGGACACGACGACCCGCACGGCAACGACATCGGTGAATGGCCGCTCGGCGTGACCAACGAACACGAATGGCATCGCCTTCGCGAAACTCTTCCCGCGGGCGCGACCGGACTCGAAAGGCCGAACGATGGAGGTCAGCGATGAGCCGTCATGGACATAAAGAGAGGGAGCGGTGTAAACGCATCGCAGCGAAAACGAGCGTCGAATGCTTCAAGGCTAAGGCTCATTCGCTGCACCGACTTTGTTGTGCTGCATCGTTGAGCGCAGAACTAGCTTCCGAACTGGATAAACGCGCCGACAACGCGAGCGAGACGGAACACCAGAGCGGCCAGTATGGTAACTGGCGGCACGATGCGGAAATACTGCGGCACGCAAAACGAGTGTTCGAGCAAGAGCAGCAGCACAACAGTTAGATGACCGACAATTTATTCAGCCAACAGCCCCGGCGAATCCAACTTTCTCGAAAGAAAGGATGGCGACTGCCAGAAAACACCATCGTAGTGAGCAGGCCGAGCCACTGGGGAAATCCGTATCGGGTCGGACCAGAACAAAGTGCGACTGTGTGTGTGGAGAAGTTCGAGGCGTTCATGCTCCGTCGTCCGTCGTGGATACTCGCCGCACAGCAAAAACTGCGTGGGAAGAATCTCGCGTGCTGGTGTCCGCTTGATGCTCCGTGTCATGCGGATGTGTTGCTTAGGATCGCTAACGACCCAAGCTGACCGACGCGGGCGGACTGAGACGCCCGAATCGGAAACAGCCGTCGCCCGCCAGCGTTCGGTCGAGCGCCGTGGTTAGGCCGAAAAGTATGTCAATAATTATTTTTGGCTCAATGATGACAGGCACTTGCGAGCGCCGAAGTGCCAAAAATGAAGAAACCGGAAAATCGCGTTTGGTAAAATAGTGGACGATGAAAACATACCTAGTCATCTGGAAAGACGAACTCGGATGCCCGCGAGCATGGGGACATTCCGACAACGAAGAACAGGCGGAAGCGGAAGCAGCCGCACAACTCAAAGAGTATCGGCGAGGCCGGCCAGACCTGCGCGGCCCGTGGACAACAGAAACCAAGACGCTCATAGATGGGGATGAGGTCTGCGCCTAACAGTTAGTTCGACAACGGACGATTATGAAAGACAGAGAATACCTGATGTGGCTGCATGAGAGGCTGGAACACGTCCACGGAGAAAGCCCCTTGGTGGACTATATGCACAAGCTCCGCGCCATCATCCGCGCTACCCACGAGAAACGCGAGACGCCGAACTGCAACTCCTGTAACGGACTCGAAGAGCTCAAGCGCGAGTTGTCTAACGCTGCCGGTGAGCCACTGCCGCCGACAGCGAGCATGGACGACAAAGAGAACGTATGAAAACCAAGCGACCATCGAAACGGAAACGCGGGCGGCAGTTGCGCTCCACTGGCATTGTTAGCCTGCGTCGAACCAAAACAAACCGATACAACTGCCCAACGTGCCGGCAGGATATGCGTGAACAACCGCATGGCGGTCTCAACGGGAAAGACTGCCCCCAATGCGGGCAGGGACTCTCATGGCGGAAAGCTGCCCGCTTGGAATCAAGGCAAGCAGGCTAACGACCGAACTGAGCGACAGCCGATGAAAAGCCTATGAATGAACCACTCGACCAAGACGCACTAGAACACGGGAGCATGATGCCGGAGCAGCCCAAGGCTTTTCGCTCCAGTGAGCTTGTTAGGACACGACCTATGGATAAAGAAGAAATTCGGTCAAAACGACAATACGTCTGCGATGTCGGCCACAACGCCGGGCAATGCATCGGAAACATGTGCAATATCCTGCTGGACGACAACCGCACAAACGACGAAAAGCGCGAGCGGATGAAACAATCGCTCCACGTCGCTCGACGTGAAATCTCCGAACTGGAAGGAATCGCCCGCGTGCTCATGGAGCAAGTATCCTAACAGTTAGATGACCGACAATTTATTCAGCCAACAGCCCCGGCGAATCCAACTTTCTCGAAAGAAAGGATGGCGACTGCCGCCGAATACGCTGAACGTCGCCCGCCCGTCGCGCTACGGTAATCCGTAGCCGCATCATTTAGCAGGGCCCGGGTTTTGACTTCGCTGCCGGGGTGTGCCGATCAACGTATTTCCTGGGAAAACCAAAGTCTGGCTGGAAGAGCGGCTGGACGCGATCAATGACGCCCTCGACGGGGGCAGCCAGACGCGCGTTGCGCTGGCGCCGGGCATGGCGGACGAGTTCTCAGGGTTGAGCGCAGCGGAATTGCGCAAGCGGCGCGACGAATATCTTTACGCGCTTCATCTCCTGGATCCCGTCAGCTATGCCAATCCGTATGATCGTCCAGGGTGGACGCGGCAGGTGTTTCAATAGCGGACCCGGCGGCCCGAGCTCCTTTCCCGCGCCCCTTTTGACTCGTTTGCCGTTTTGAATGGCTTCGCTTGTTGACCAATACGGCCGGACCGTCAGCGCGGGGCGGCTGTATCCCTCGCCGTCATCGCACGCGCGCGATTCCCGCCCGCGGCCCAAGGTGCGTCCGAAGATTTACGAGAACGTCACCGAGCGCGACCGGCAGGAGCAGGTGGCGTATGCATCGGTGATCGCCACGCGCGTCCCGAACATCGAAGCGGCGCTGGGCATGAAGGCGGATTTTGCCGTGGGCGATTCGTGGCATGTCCGCTACAAGGGATCAAATCCCGCGTGGGGACGGCGCATGGAGGCTTACGTCAACGAAACGTATTTTCGCAATTGCAACCTGCTCGGGCCGACCAGCGATTTTCATTCTACGCTCAAGCAATTGAGTCTGGCGCTGGACGTGCAGGCGGATTACGCGGCGGTGTTCGACAACAACACCGGCCTCGCGCAATTCATTGATTGCTCGCGCATCGGCACTGGCGACAACGGCGCGGTGTCGGCTGGCAGCGGTTTGGATCGGGTCAACACGCTGGGCAACGATTTCAGCGCATGGTCAACCAACGGCTGGCGGCAGAAGGGTTACGTGATCAACGATCCAGCCAGCCCGTTCGACGGCGCGCGAATCGTGGACGGCGTGATCGTGGACCAGAATTTGCGCTGCCTCGGTTTGCGCGTGCTCGGTTACGACGAGGAAGGCGAACCGACGTATGCGGACATTCCCAAGGCGCAGATTCATTTCAACTTTGAGGCGGTCAAATGGCTGAACCAGTTGCGCGGGATTCCGTCGCTGGCGAATCTGCTGGACGATTCCAACACGGTCGAGGACGCAAACTATTACTGGGGACAGGCGATCAAGTTGAGCGCGGCCATGAGCGTAACGCGCAAGACGAAGGATGGGCGGCCCGCGACCGCGGCGATGCAGGAAACCGAAGTCACCGGGACGGACCTCGAAGGCGCGACGCGGACTTACAAGATCGCGGTGGAAGATCGCGGCTCGGGCATCGTGGAATTGTCCACCGATAACAACGAGGAGATCGGGTCGGTGGATTACAACCGGCCCTCGATGGAGGAGGCGGCCTTTATTTCGCGGCTGGAAACGGGTTTCTTCCACAAACACTGGCCGCGGGGATTGATTTACACGAATGACATTGACCGCGCCGCGGGCCGGGCGATTGCGCAACAGGTGCGCCAAATCGTATGGGGACGGCAGCGGATTCTGGAGCGAACGGCGCGCTGGTGGGTGGATCGCGCCATCGCGCACGGCATGAGGACGGGGCGCATCCCGGAGAATGTCGCGGCGTTCGATCCCTACGATTACGAATTCACCCTGCCCGGCGAATTCACGCTCGATGAAGGGAACGACGGAAAACTGTGGCTTTCTTTCCTGGGCCGCGGGTGCATCACGCGTGGGATCATTGCGAACAAGCAGGGTTATCAGGCGGCCGAGATCACCGATGCGAATGAGTTGGACGAGGACGATCTGGCGCGGCGGGCGGAGGCGTTGCACGCGAAACACAACTGGCTTTCGCCGCGCGAATGGCTGTTGCGGCTGAACAATCCTTTCACCAATCCGCCCCCCGAGCCGACCGCGCCCGATGAACCCAAGCCCGGAAAGAAAACCACCGCCCCAAAGGATGACGAGTGAGAAACAAGCTGGCAGGACGGGGACGATGGTGGCTGCGGCGCGCAATGATTTCCAGGAACACGCAAGGGGAACAAGCACAACCAGAAGGCGCGAGTATGGAGCGGCTGGCGACCGGCGAATCGGGAAAACCGTCGGACCTTTCACATCAATCGCCGTCGTTGATGGCCGCGCCAACCGCGCCGACGGCAAACCTTTCCGCTTATGAAATACGCGAGAATTCTTGAAACGCTCACCGTCGAACCGTTGTTGATCACGCCGGGCGCGCGGGACGCCTTGCTCAAACTGTTCGAGGACCATGCGCGCATGACCAGCGCGGAATGGGCCGTGCGCCTGGAAGCCGCGCAACGGACGGGCGTCGGCCCGTGCGGCGAAAAGGTGGAGCTTGAGTCCATGACGGTGGATGACCGCGGGATTGCGCACATTCCGATCGGCGGGCCATTGGGAATGAAGCTCGGCGGATTCGAGAAGGGCGCGGGCGCGGTTGATTTCCTCGACATTCAGCGCGACCTGGCTGAAGCGGACGCGGACGCGGCGGTCAAGGGGATCATTCTGCATTTCGATTCGCCGGGCGGCACGGTGAGCGGGACGCCGGAGACGGCGGACAAAATTCAGGCGGTGGACAAACCGATCTTTGCCTGGAGCGAAGGCGGCACGATTGCGAGCGCGGCTTACTGGCTGGCGAGCGCGGCGGACGGCATCTGGACCACGCGCAGCGCCTTGGTGGGCAGCATCGGGGTTTATACAGCTTACCTGGACATGTCGGAAATGGCGCGGATGCGCGGGATCAAGGTGAAGATGTTTTCCAGCGGCAAATACAAGGGCATGGGCCAGCCGGGCACGGCGCTGACGGAGGCGCAGGAATCCTACATCATGGAGCACGTCCTAAATACGGCGCAGGATTTTTACGATCACGTCAGGCAACAGCGGGGCGACGTGCCGGATGAAGTCATGCAAGGGCAGGTTTTCCGCGCGCCCGAGGCGTTGAACGCCGGGCTGGTGGACGAGATTGTAGGGGACGTGGGGACGCTGGTGGACTTCCTCAGTTGACTTGCGGCAATTCACGAATGCGAAAAGCGCAAACATGAATTGCTTATGAAACTTTCAGAAATCGTTGCCGAACTCAAGGCGCTCAAAGATACGGTTGCCGGTTTCATCGGCGACAAAGCGAAAGCCACGGCCGAAGCCCTCACGAATTTCCAGACCAGCCTTGCCGCGTTGGAAGCCACCGTCACCGGCCAGTTGACCCAACTGGCTGCGGACCTCGCGACTGCCCGGCAGACCATCGGCACGGAGCAAACCAAGCTGGAGAAGGCGCAAAACGAAGCAAATTCCTTTGGCGGGACACTCGCCGCGGTCACCACTCAACTGAACGAAGCCGTAACGGCCTTGAAACTGGACGTGCCGGCGGATGCCCCGCCCTCAGACAAAATCAAAGCCATTCTCGGCGCGGTGAATGCCGGCCTGGCCAAGACCGGCGTGGACATCACAACGCTGCCCGCCGCCCCGGCGCAAACGCGCGCCGGCAAGCCGGGCGACGCCGTCCCGGACTTTTCCGCCATCAGAGATCCCGCCAAACGGACGCTCGCCTTTCGCGAATGGAGATTGAAAACCACGGGCACGGCACGGATGCCGAAACCCACCGGCAGATAACCCCTTTTCAACCACAACCAACAACCGACTGACTTATGGCAACACTTACCAACCTCGACAATGAGATCATGGCGAACAGCGCGCTGGAAGGTTTCATCGCGGAACTGCTCCCACTCAGTGTCTTCTCGCGCAGCTTCAGCGATGAAGCGGCCCAACGCGGCGGACAAGTGCTCGTGCCGCTGATCGCCGGTCTGTCGGCAACGACTTTCACCGGCACTTACAACCTGAGCGGCGGGACGCAAACCGTCGTGACGGTCACCATCAACCGGCACAAACGCGTGGCCGTTGGCCAGGATGACTTGACGCGCTGGAATTCCAGCAGAGCGAACCTCGAAGCGTATAGCTACCAGATGGGCGCGGCGCTCGGGGTCGCGGTATTGCAGGACATTTTGAGCCTCGTCACCACGGCGAACTTCGGCCAGGCAACCGCCATTGCCTCGACGGCGATGGATATTCCGCAGATTCGCGCCTGCCGGCTCGCTCTGAACACCAACAACGTGCCCAAGCGTCCGCGCGCATTGATTCTCGATTGCACTCCGTATGACGCGCTCCTGAGCGTCACGAACTTTGTGCAGGCGCACATGGCGATGAGTCCCGAGACGTTGCGCGAAGGTTCGGTGGGCCGGGCCATGGGCTTCGATCTCTACGAACTGAACAGCCAATTCATCGCGCCTTCGGTGATTGGTTTTGCCGCCCATGCCGATGCCATCGCGATTGCGATGCGCTACCTCGCGCCGCAGGAAGGCAACAGCTACCGCGACGCGCGGCCCGTGACTGATCCGGTCACTGGCGCGACGTTCGGAATCCGTGATCATTACGATGACACCATCGGCCAGCGGTTCATCAACCTCGAAGCCGTGTATGGCTACTCGGTGGGCATCAGCCAGGGCGGGCGCGTGATCCGCAAGACCGAGGCTTAACTTCCGCAACACGCACAGCAATAAAGGCCGCAGGTTGGACGGCCTTTTTTGCTGCCTCAATCAAACCTGGCCGGGTTTTGGGCCGCGCTCCAACCAGCGCGGCCCTTTTAGTTATGAACATCCTATTGACCGGAGCGTCGGGTTTCATCGGCCGCCACGTTTTTACGGCGCTGGACAGGGCCGGGCATCACGTCCGCGTGATCGGCTCCAAGGACACCAGCGAGACAAGCGGATTCGACGCGCTCATTCACTGCGGCTGGCACGGAGTCCATTCGGAATTTCACCATCAATTGGGTTTGCAGTTCGATAATGTCGCCGCCGCCGGGCGGTTGCTGGACCGTCACCCAGTCAAGACCATCATCGCCCTCGGCTCGCAGTGCGAGGTTTACGCCACGCACGCCTACGCCCAGGCCAAGCAAGCTGCGCGGTGGTTATTCCACGACTATTGCCAGGCCCGCGGCGTCCGTTTCTTCTGGCTGCGTCTCTTCGCGTTGTATGGTCCGGGCCAGGACGAGTCATGGGTGATTCCATCGGTGATCAAGACGCTGCGCGCAAACGAGCCACTGGATTTTACGGAAGGCCGGCAGCGATATGATTTCCTGCACGTCACGGACGCCGCCGCGGCAATTGCGCGCGTCGTGGCCAGCCAACAACCGGGCGACGTGCTCGACCTCGCCAGCGGGCACAGCATTGAATTGCGCGAAGTCGTGGAAATGCTCAAGCGATTCACCGGCTCAACTTCACCGTTAAATTTCGGCGCGCGGCCGTATCCGCCCGGCCAGGTGATGAACATGGAAGCCAGCCCGCTCTTCCAGGGACGTTTCAACTGGTATCCCGCCGTGACGCTTGAGGCTGGATTGAAACAACTCTGCCAATGAAAATTTCTCTCTGCCTGATCGTCGGCAACGTCGAGACATACATTGAACGTTGCCTGACATCGTTCGCGCCGCTGGCAGATGAGATAATCTGTGTGCGGGCCATTGGTTGCGCGCCGCCGGATCGCACGCTGGACATTGCCCGCAATCGGTTCGGCGCGAAGTGTTTTGAATATCGCAACGCACCCGGCCATGAGGATTGGCCGCATGTGGACAATTTCGCCGCGGCCCGGCAGATGAGTTTTGACCAGGCCAGCGGCGAGTTTTGCTTCTGGTGCGATTCGGACGACGTTCTTACGAGCGGCGCGGAGCGCGTTCGGCAACTGGCGGCTGAGAACAAATTTGACGCCTACGTCTTCCCTTATGACATCCACGGCCGCGGCATGATCGTCCCACGCGAGCGGATGTTGCGGAAGTCCAAGGGTTACTGGATGTATCCGGTGCATGAATGTTTTCGATTCCACCAAGAGCCGGCCAACGGCATGGAAGACAACACGGTCATGGTCACCCATCTGCCCGTGTTCAACCGTTCGGACAGCAATCCGCGCAACCTGCGGATTCTAAATTCCATTCCCATCAACGAAATGAATGCGGGCCTCCTTTACCATTTGATGGTCGAGCGGGCGATGACGCATGACATCGCCGGCAGCGTCGAGGCCGCCAGGCTCGCGCTGAAACACCCGGAGCTGGGTCGCCCGGAGAAATATGAAATCTTTCTCAACCTCGCGCGCATCACAACGCGCCCGAGCGAACAGGCGATCATGTTGCACCAGGCTTATGCCGCAGATCCCAACCGGCGCGAATCACTCGGCTTGCTCGCCTGCCACGCCATGGATCACGGCGCAAATGACGATGCGCTGAGTTACGCGCTGCAAATGAAGGCCACGCCGATTCCGCGAAAAATCGCGTGGAATGACCGGCTGGCCGCGTATGGCTACGTCGGCGAAGACATTCACCAACAGGCGTTGCGCATCAACGGGCAGCACGTCGAGGCGGAAAAGTTGCGGCTCGATTATTTGCGGAGCGTCGGCGGCCCGCGTATTGCGTTGGTCCATGCGACGCGCGGGCGGGCCGTGCAAGCCTCGCTCTGCCGCAAAATCTGGCTCGACACCGCGCGCCATCCCGAGCGCGTGGAGCATATTTTCGTGATGGATGAAGACGATGAGGAGAGCAGTCCGTTGCGCCGGATGCACCACATGGTGATCCCGGCCGGCGGCGGTTGCGTGGCGGCGTGGAATCAAGGCGCGTTCGCAACGGAAGCGCCCGTCTTGGTGCAACTTTCCGATGACTGGACGCCGCCGCACTATTGGGACGAGGAAATTTTGAACCGCCTGGGAGATCCCAACATCCCGCGCGTGCTCGCGGTCAACGATGGGCATCGCACGGACGATTTGCTGTGCATGGCCATTTGCACGCGGGCCTATCTGAATCTCGACTGGTTTTTGTTTCATCCCGGATTCACCGGCGTCTATTCCGACAATTGGTTTACGGAACTGGCGCGGCAACGGCACGCGGTGATTGACGCCAAAGACCTCGTGTTTGAGCACAATCACCCCGCCTTTGGTTCGGCGGACATGGACGAGACCTACGCTCGCCAGAATTCGCCGGATCGTTATGCCGCCGGCCTAAAACAACTGGCCTGGCTGCGTTCAGGCCGGGATTGGTCCAGCATTCCGGGGTTCTTCAATTTCTGGCCGTTCTACCAGGTCATCGCGCAGCGGCTTCAGGACGGCGACACCGTGGCGGAGTTGGGCGTCTGGTTCGGGCGCAGCCTGATTTTTCTCGCGCAGGAACTTCAGCGCCGCGGCAAGAAGGTGAAGCTGATCGCCGTGGATACGTTTCGCGGCGAAATCGGCGAGCCGCAACACGCGCAGGTGGTCGCGCAACACGGCGGCAGCATTCGGGCCGCGTTTGAATCAAACCTGGAACGCTGCGGCGTGCGGGAAATGGTAACGGTGATCGAGAGCGATTCCGCCGCCGCCGCCAAGATGGTGGAAAATGGGGAATTGTCCTTTTGCTTCGTGGACGCGGCGCATGATTATCAATCCGTGCGCGCCGACGTGGCGGCGTGGTTGCCGAAGATCAAGCCCGGCGGCATTTTTGCCGGCCACGATGCGCAGTGGCATGAAGTGACCAAGGCGGCCAAGGAAGTGCTCGGGGAGATCAAGATCGCGGGCGCGATCTGGATCAAGGCGGTGACGTGAAAGAACAATGGCTTGGCAAGGTTTAACATGACACCCATCACCTGTTCCATTCTGACCTACAATGAGGCTGGCCGGATTCGCACCGCATTGACGCACGCGACGCAATGGGCGGATGAGGTTCTCATTTTGGACAAGCATTCGACGGATGAAACGGTGGCCATTGCCAGGCTATTTGACAAGGTGCGCGTCGTGGATGTGGGCTTCAGTCCGCAGGGATTCGAGGATTACATCGCCAATTACCAGTTCGGCGCGCATGACTGGACGTGGGTCTTCACGCCTGGCGAAGTGCCGACACGCGGCGTCATCGAGGCCGCGCGCCGCCTGATCACCGACGCCGTGGACGTGGTATTGATCGCGCACAAATGCTATTCCTTCGGCATCCATCATCCGGCGTCGCCGTGGGGCTGGAGTTACCAGCCGCGCCTCTTCCATCGAGGCCGCGCGAAGATTCAGAATCAGGTTCACGCCGCTGTGTTGTTTGAACAAAACCGCGTCGCCGTGGTGCCGGACCAGGAGCGGAATCACGTCCTGCACCAGACGCACGCCACCGCATCCGCGTTCATCCGAACGCACGCCGACTACATGCAGGCGGAGAATTTGCACGGGGATCCGGTGGCGCTGGTGAACCGCGCGTTGCGCACCGCGGTCGCGTGCGATGCGCAATTCGGTGCGCATCCCGAATTGCAAATGCAACATCTGGCTTGGCGAATTTACTGGTATGGCGTGGCTTTGCACGCGCTGGAGCGGCAATTCAACCGCGATGTCCCGATGGAATATGAGGATCGTGCAACTTCGGAGTTGGTCAAACAGTGGACTGCAAGCGCAATATGATGTCTGCTCGAACTTTGGTGATCAATCGAGGTCGGCGCAAAGCCGAGGAACTGACCGGCGCGCGGATGCTCTGGCCGGCGGTGGGCGGAAAGGAATATCCCGTTTCGGTTGGGGTTTTGACCAACGCCAAAAAACTCAACAGCCAGGGCGGAGGCTTCTCATTATTCGACGACGCCATCGTCACGATTCGACTCGAACTGTTTGGCAATGGCCTCCGGCCCGCAGAGGAGGATCACGTCCAATTGAGCATCGGCCCCGGGGAAACCTGGCGCGATATGAAGGTCGAGTTGCTGAGTGTCAGCCCCGGCGGCGATGCCTTGCAGCTTAACCTAAGCAGCAACGTGCAGGGGGTTTGACGTTCGGGGACGTTTTCATTTGTCGAGGCGCACCCGGACGAAACGCGGTTCGCGCAGTTTGCCTCGGGCGGTAAGGCCATAGGCCGCAACTTCGATGACCTGACCGACCCGCAAAGAATCAAAGACGGCTTTCGCCGCGCACCAGCCGCGATCCTCGCCCGATTCGGCCAGGCGCACCGAACCCGACCACGGATTCAATTCCGTGATCACCAGGTCGAAGGTTTCAAATCGTTTACATTTCCACCAAGTTGCGCCAAACGGTTCAGCGAGGTTTTTCGCCACCACGCCCTCCCCGCCCCGGGCAAGGACCGCTTCCAGGAATTCCCCGCCATTGCCCCGCGCCGGCCGCGGCAGGGCCAGCGTGTCCAATGCAGCGAGTCGTTCGGCCAGAGGCTTGTCATTAAGGCTCTGGCCGTCCAATTCGAGGCAGTCGAACGCGATGAACCGCCCGCTTGAAAGCAATTCGCCGATGACCACCGCGCGAGGCAGTGTTTCGACGTGCCATCGCCCATCAATTTTCTCCTCGAATAGAAAACCCGCCCCGCCCCGCCAGCGCAAGCCGACCGACAGGGGCACGGATTGAAATCGCGGGCGTGTGATCATGCTTTCCAGATCCAGGTCTTTTATTGGCTTCGTTCACGCTGCTGTTGGTCATCTAACTGTTGGGCGAAGCGAGCGGGCATTCGCGTTTGCCCGCCCGCTTGCTGGTTGGCTCGGCAGGCTTACCGGCATCAAGCGCCGTCGCGCTTCTTTCCCGTCCGGTGTCTCTGCCGCTGTCGCAGCTTCCGCGTCCGCATTGCCATGCGCTCGGTGGTGTGAGATTTCGGTGGGTCTTGCGCTTGGGTTTACTTTTGGCTTTTGCCCGGAGCGCCTTCATTGCGGCGCTTCGTTCCTTAGCGGACAGGCCGCCCCATCGTGCTTCGGCGGAGCGGCGCTGCATCTCGCGCATATAGTCAATGACGGCTTTATTCACATTCCACCTCTTCGACTTCGCCGACCTTCTCCACCACCATCGCCGTCACAGCGTCCATGTCGTAGCTGCCATCAGCCTTGACCAGCCGGTCACGATCGAGATGGACGCGGACGCACTCAAATCCGTCACGCCTGCCACCTTCCACAGGCTCGCGGTGAATGTTCACATCCACGCTGAAGCCACTATCCCATCCGCCCGTCACGCTGCTAATGCTATCAATTATCACGTTCGTCATTATTTTTTCTTTCGGAACGCGGGTTACTGGCCCGTCGCTCTTTACGTGACTAATTTACACCACGTAGCAGCTACGTCAACAGAAATCTCATTCTTTTTTTGATTTTTCGGCAATCGCCTCCAGGGCCGGCAATCGCCTCCAGGGCCGGCGGCGCCTCCAGGGCCGGCGGCGCATCCAAGGCCGGCGGCGCATCCCATTTCAGAGCGCAGCAGGACGCGACGCACGCATTGGAATTGGTCCGTGCCCCCATCAAGGAATCTTTTGCCTGCAAGTG
>JAANMY010000985.1_pt1 | contig 35349 bp, 45 predicted proteins | sample 7279691 | NCBI WGS metagenome assembly JAANMY01 (sample SAMN14094543, study PRJNA606508) | bioreactor metagenome | isolation source: A lab-scale SPAN reactor treating ammonium-rich wastewater day 388 | place: Ireland: Galway | collected 2018-02-07
CCATCATGGTCACGGTACGCGCAAGGCTTTCCGGGAACTGGTAAAGGCGAACGATTATCTGCGCCTCTTCGTTGGCAGCGAACACCTCGGCAACGGAGGGCTCCCGGAAGCAGAACACCACGCTTCCTTCCGGCTGCCCGAAGTGTTGAGAGAGGTCTACCCGCTCCCTCTTGGGCTCGCGGACGGCCGCCTCTAGCAGCTCCTCGAACGTCTGGGGCGTAGGAGCCTTAGGCGACGTAGCCATCGGCGAAGCCCTCGGCGGTCATGCTCTCGATCTGTGGGCCATCCTCACCGGTCGCAGAAATGGAGGTGATGAGTCCGATGAACACCCATTCGGTCGCGCCTGTCCAGGACTGGCACGCGATCTTCACAGCCTGCCTTGTGCGCCACTTGGCGGGCGAGCTCTGGGTGAAGAAAAAGTCCGTAGAGACCAGCTTCTCGAGCGTGCATCTCCCGGAGACGCGCCCTGGGCGGAGCTTGGTATAGGGGTCGCTGATGCCGGAGACGTCGTGTGTCGCAGCTGTCTCCTCGAGCGTCCATCTTCTACACATGCCCTCGACGGCAGTCGTCGGATGCGCGAGCTTGACACCGGTTTGCCACGTGCCGGAGCCCCAGAGATAGACTGTGATCAGGCTGTCCTCTCCGACCCTTCGATTCGGATCGCCATTTGCCATTTGAGTTCCTCCTACGTAGGCGGATTGGTCCGCCCAGTTGGCCTCTTCGCTTCGGCGTAGAAAACACCGGCGGTGAGGCCTGCCGCCGCGGTGATGTTTGTGACGACAAGCAGCAAAGCGTTGCTGTGAGGTGGAGTCAAGACGAAGGTGTCATTCCCAGTCACCGTGCACGTGCCGTCAGCAGCTGTGACGAGTGTCCCGTCGGTTTTCCTCCACGTGCCGGTTACTGTGACGACCCCGGAACCGCTCACGCTGGTTGCCTTTATCTGCCCCACGCCACCTGCGTAGTTGTCAGTGCTAATCGGCGTATCAGCGGTATTGCCTGCGCCGACCTCGTGTTTGCGGAGGGCGTTCGGCGCCGCACTACCCTGAAGGGTCTCGTAGTACACGTTCGATGCGCTAGGATACTGCCCCTGGGACCAGGAGTAATAAAGGCTGCGGAAGTCCGGAGCGAAGAGGCAGTTCCAGGGGCCTCCCGCTCCGGTGTTGTAATAGGCCGCATAGTCGTCTAAGGTGCCGACGTCAGTGATGCCGGCCGATCCGCACAGGTTGTCGAGCGCCGTGAGGAATGCTTTGCACTTGTCGCGGGCGGCCTCATAAGCATCGGTTAGGACGCCGAGCTCGTGCGCTGGCTGGAGCAGGGCGTTCACCTGCTCGAAGTCATTCAGGGCGAGAACGAGCGATTCGAGATCGGAGGCTTTCTTGGTGCCCCTCGTAGTACCTCCGCTGACGCCCAGCCCATATCCAGCCGCGTCCGTCCCGAGGATGGTGAGCCACCAGGCCGTCAGCTTGTCCGTCATCTCCACTACGTCGGCAGGTGCTATCGCTGCCATCATGAACCTCCTCGCGCGATCGCGCGCTTCACGTTGTCCCTGTAGTAGCGGCGCATGGCACTCCAGAACCCGCGTGCCACCATCTTCCTTGTTCCGCCGGGCCGAAGCACAAATTGGGAGTAAGGCGCGGTGAACTGCACCTGCCAGATTGGATCACCGCGAACCGTGCGTGGCATCACTCTGAGACTCCGTTGCAGGCGTCCTGTCTGCAGGTTGATAGGCAGTTTCGGGATGAGCGCCTGGCCGTGGCGTCTTGCGAACGGGTGGTCGAGCGCGCGGAGCTGCGCCGTGCTGACCGTGCCCGAGGTGAGCTTGATCGCCTCCGCCTTGAGCTTCTCCACGAGTTCCTGCATGGCGGTCTGCAGACTGCGCCTCCTCCCGAGCAGGTAGCGAAACTTGGGAGAGCTGACCACCTGAAAGGCCGGCCTGGGCTGTACAGCGACCGCCATCAGTACCTCTCCGACGTCTCGAACGCGATCGAGACGGTGAAGCCGAAGAGGGGTTCTTCCCATTCGGACTCGATCTCGGGAGCGAAACTGATGGTGACAGGCAGCCTCCTGCGAACTGGGCCGAATCGCGCCGAACCTTGAGTGAGCCTGTCAATCAGCAAGTTCGCGAGCTGGGCCTTCTCGTTTTCGACGGTCTGGCCGGTCGGCATGCGCGCGACGTATGTGATCTCGTACCGATATTTTTGCACCTGCGCACGAATGCCCTCGATGTCTGCCGTCATGTCTGCTAGCGCGATCGAGACATAGGGGTACCCGCTTGCTTCCTTCGGCAACCTGGGCGGTCCATTGTGTACGGCTCTGAGACTGGGCCATGCTGCCTGGACGTCTGCGTTCAGCCTAGCACGAATCTCGGCGTCGAAGGTCTCAGGCAACGTCCAATTCCTCCAGCATCACGCTCACGTGGTCCGCCGCATCGCCTGCGTCGTGCCTGCGAATAGGAGCGGCGATGGTGAACACACGCCCAGAGTAGACGATGCGGTTTCCAGGCTTTAGGTGTGTGACGGTCAGCTCGTCAGTCAGCAGCTTGTGCGGCCTTCGGAGATCGAGCCCCACCGCGCGGAATGCTGCATCCTGAGACTTAGGCGTGATGAGCCCGCGCTTCGGACCGATGGTGGCAAGCACGGTCGGGGCGAGGCGCACACCTTCCGTGTCCACGCTCTCTGACATGACCTGCAGTGTAAACGAGTGCGGCTTGACGGCGAGGCTCATTGGAACGTCCGCCTCTTATATCTGGCGAGCGTTTCACGCCATTCCTGCTCCCACTGGGCCGGGCCACCCACCATGACCTGGCTCTCCGATCCTTGGCCCCAGGCGTAGGCCACGTCGTCTTGTTTCACGCTGGTAAGCGGACCGGTCGCGACGCCTGATGCACGCAGCACGGCGAGGGCCTTGCCTGCCGCACGGCGCAGCACTGCGTCGAACACGTCTTGAGGCACGGCGTTACTACCACTGAGCCTATAACCCCATTTGCCCGTGACCTCGATGCTTTGTGGCTCGCCGTAGACGTTGTACGCGAACCGCACGTGGGTCCAGGGGGCCAGTGGTACTGCGTTAGCGGGTTCCAGCCAGAAGTCTTGCCACTCCGTCAGGCCCTGACCAGCGATAGTGAGCGTAGTCAGAGTGGCCAGGCCACCTGCCAGGTCGAGGATGTGACCTGATGGTGGATCGAAGTAGCGCGTTATGTCACTGAGCGCGATCCACGGCACAAAACCGCTGTCACGCTCCCACTCTTCCTTAGCGGATGTGGCTATACCCGCGAGGGAGGTAGGCAGGCTCCCGGAGAGGAAGCCTGCCTCCGTCAGGAATGTCGTGACATCCGAGATGGTGGGGAAAGCAGATGGCACAGGCCCTCCCTAGCTCCGCTTTCCCTTCCGTCCTTTGGTCTCCTTAGCGCGGATCGCCTTGTCTTCCTCGGGGGCTTCGATGGCTTTCTCCTCAGCGGCGATCTCCTCGTCAGTGGGCTCCGGTGGCTCCGGGGGGCATTCCGGCTCGGCACTAGGCTCAGTGGGCAGGACCATTCTCCCCTCGGCGTCCACCTTGATGCCGAACTCCTGCAGGACTTCTGGATGGACCTCCTGGCCCTCGACGACGAACCCGAGGATGCCAGCGGGTTCAGACGTCTCGACTACCTTGCCATCCTCAGTCATGTTCAACGTGCGGTCTGCTTTGTAGCCCTGCATCATGCCACGCTCCAGTATAGGACGAGGAGGAAACCACCAGAAGTGTTTGTGCCACCAGTGTTATTGATGGTGTTCGCCGCGCTGATGGTGAACTCCGTCGTCAGGTCTTGCGCCACTGTCGTGCCCATGGGAGTTGTATAGACCACAAGCAGATTACTGCCGGTCGTGTTGGTACCGCCAGTGTTGTTGATCTTGTTAGTGCCCGTGATCGTGAACTCGGATGTGATATCCGCCACGATCTCGGCGGCTGTCGGCGTGGCGTAGGTGACGATAAGGTGCCCACCAGTGGTGGCCGTGCCACCGGTGTTATTGATGGTGCTAGCACCTGTGATGCTGAACTCGGACGTAAGGTCTGCCAGGACCTCCGCTGCAGTGTCTCGTAGGTACGTAACGACCAACTGGTTGCCTGAGGTATTGGTACCACCGGCGTTGTTGATCGTGTTAGCCCCCGTGATCGTGAACTCGGAGGTGAGATCACTGGGCACGCCCGAGTTGAACCTGATGACGGAAATGAGAGTGTCGGCAGTAGTGATACCTGTGACAGTGTGATCGCCTGCGGCACCACCGGCGATCACGGTCTGAACTGGCAGCGCCTCCGGGTTGTCCACGTGCAGAACTGAGATAAGGGTATCCGTGGTAGCAATGCCAGTAACAGTGTGATCGCCCGCGGCCCCTCCCGCGATGACCGTCTGGTGATGGACGTGCTGCGCTTGGTCGAGGCGCAGGACGGCGACCAGCGTATCGGAAGTAGTGATGCCGGTGACAGTGTGATCGCCTGCGGCACCACCAGCGATGGCGGTGACCGATGGCTGCTTCGCATACAGTTCGAAGTGTATCACGGCGAACAGCTTGTCGCGCGTCTTGATCCCCGTGACAGTGCGGTTACCGGCGGTTCCGCCAGGAATGATGGTGAGGCGCGGGTTGTGTGTGACCGTCCCCTCGACCATCAAAGGCGGGTTGGTTGGTATCGGATATACCGGAGCCATGCTACCTCCTAGATTCCAGTCACACTGCAGAACGCATAGAGGCGGTACAGAATGAAGGCGACGCGGAAGTCCGCCCTGATCGTCTTCTTGCCCTTCGTGAAGTCGTCGGCGTTGAAGCCCACCTGGATGTCCACTCCCTTGCGGTAGCTGAGCTCACTGTACAACGCGAAATCACCCACGATGGCAGTGTTTTCGGTGACAGCCCCGTTGATGACGACCGGGATCCCGAAGATCCGCTCTGGCCCTGGGTCTGCAGGATTGCCGAAGACGTAGAGGTCACCACCGGTATTCTTCGTCAGCCGAATGTCCTGCCAGTCGTTCGGGTGCATCCAAATCGCACTCGGCTCGGCAAAACCGGTGTGCCGTACCTTGGTGATTGCCTTGAAAATGGCGTCCAGTACGGGGTCCGTGCCCTTCGCCTGCGTCTGAATGCCACGACCGCTGCGCAGGATGCCGTCGAGATTCGGAGCGGAGTTGTCACCGGTGACAACCTGGGTGTTCAGCCTCTGCTGCAGCATCAGCATGAGGCGATTGTCAATGTAGTCGCGCACGCGGGGGACGTCGTCGAGCTGCTCGTCTGTGGTGGGAAGGTGCACGGCGATCTTTCGTACTGGCACCGTGCGCTCGGTCAGTGCGAGGGCGGCTTCGGGATACGCACCGGCCTCCGCCGTCTCCGCAGCGGCATTCGTGAAGGTGGTCTCCTCCATGTACTGGACCGACGATTGGGAGGTCTCCGTCCATGGGATGGTGTCGATCAGCGTGGGTGGGCGCTGGGCGGAAAGCACGACCTTGCCGGTTCGCGTGACGTCGGGTGCCCATCCTGCGCCGGTGGAGAAGGTGGTCTTCAGGTCCACGTCAAAGGTTGCCGGCTGTGGCCAGCCCTGCGGGCCGCCGCGTCCGAACAGCTTGAACTCCTTGGACTCGACGAACAGCTCGCCGATGGTCTTCGCGGAAGTTGAAGTGACATAACGGTCATGGCTCGAGCTCAACGGTGGCAGAGGTTTCAGCTGCTCGAGGCTCTTCAGCTCGCGCTCGTTCGCTTCGGCGATCCGCTCGATCTCTCGTGCCTCTTCCCAGGCTTTGGAGAGCTCATCGAGCTCATGGTTGCGGTTGCGGATCTCTTCAATCTCTGACGCGGTGAGATCATACGTGTCATCCTTCTTGGCCTTCGTGAAGATGGCCATCAGTTCTTCGCGCTTTTCGGCCACCTGGCGGCCAAGGTCAGTTGCCTTGCTCATGTACTACTCCTCCAGTGAGTGTGATTAGCTCCTGCGCGCGGAGGATCACGTCCTTAGCGCCAGGCGTGTTGTCACGGTCTAAACCTAATGTCAGCTTGCCCCCACCAGTTCCTGACGGCGGGGGAGCAGCTCCGTCACCACCGCCGCCGCTTGCGTTTCCCGACTGAGCACCATTAGCGCTGCTTATGAGGTCTAACGCCTCCCGAAGAAGCTCGATCAGCCGTTCGCGGAGATCGCTAGCCGTGGTGGCAGCGTCGCCGGTAGCAGCGTTATCACCCACCAGCGCCGCGTCCGCCTTCTGCTGAAGTCCCTTTTCCCATGGCGGCCTGATGGTGTCGTCGTCGAACTCCTCGGCCATCCGCGCGTACCAACGGGCGACCACACGCTTCACGGCTGCCACATCATCAGCGGGGATGTCCACGCCACCGCGTGATCCTTGCAGTACAGCAGCTACAGCGAAGATGGCCCGAGGGACGGCTGTCAGTTCGCCGTCGATGACATCCGCGAACTGGAGCTTGTAGGAGCCGAACAGGTCCGGGGCCTCTGCGTCATACCAGAAGAAGGCTCGGCGGTACTTCGCATTTGGTGCTTCCTCGGCGTCTGCCCATCTGCGCACGCGCGCCTCTGCGGCATCCGCATCCCACGAACGGGAGCGAGAGGCGAGGGGCATCGCCGTATATGGAAGTGCTCGCTTCACCTCGGTGATCAGAGCACTAGGATTCGCAGGGACACTGACCGGGGAAACCTCATAGAGCTCGCATTTCTTCAGGACGCGCACGCCTTGAGATCGAATGCGGTCGCGTTCCGCGTCCGTCATCTCGGGTGCGAGGTATGGGTTCACGTCATTCCCATACAGCCATCCCTCGACGATGCTGCGAAAGCCGATGCTGAGGGAGGTGATGACGCCTTCCTTCAGGAGTTTGTACACGTCCCTGCCATGCTGCGTGTCCACGATCTGCGCTCTGATGTAGAGCCCCTTTGCGTCCTCACGGACTTCGAGCGGTTTTCCGATGGGCTGTGACCAGTCGTGCATCAGGCCACCGATGAAGCCGCGTTTCAGAAACGCAGGGATGCTCTCTGTGAACGCGCCGGGCAGGATGACGTCTCCCACCCTGTCGAGGTTGTTGAAGGCGGCCGCGTAGCCCTCGAACTGCCACTGACCGCCTGCATCGCTTACAGCCTTGACCTCGAACGGCACGTCGATCCGGCGAAGGTTTTCCATCGCCTATGTTGTTCCGCCTACGAGCACGTGCCGTGCCGCAATAGCAGGGAAAGCCTATCCCGCGAGTTCCTCTCCTGGTTCCGCGCGTCGATAATCGAAGGTGCAGCGGCAGTTCATCTGGCACTGGGAGTCGCCGATTTCAGGCAGGGACCCGATGGGCTGCCAGCCCATCTCCGCATAGGCGACGCAATCGTCACACGATTCCTGTGCGTGGAGGACACGGCGCTCCTCGTTGTCTCCGGCGAGCGCCCTGTCCGTCCTTCGCGCCTCTTCATAGGTGGCGCGGGCGGACTCGACATATAGCCGCGCCCTGGTCAGCATCCGTCCGTCGATGGGCGCTTCGCCACGTTCCAGCTGCTCGACCCAATGCTGCAGGTAGGCATACTCCTCCCGCAGTTTGTAGCCGACGCTCCCGAAGTCCGCCTGCGTCATCTGCGACCAGCCACCATTCGCTGCAGCAGAGCCCGCTAGGTGAATGTCTTTCAGCAGTCTGCGCATCTCCTCGCCGAACTCCGCAGGCGTCAGCTGGCCGAGCTGGAAACGCGAAGCTGCGTCTTGCACCAGGTCGCCGGTTCGAGCGATGACACCATCGAGGGCCGAGCGCACGTCCCTTGGGGAGACGAGCCTGCCGGATGCGAGGTCTCTATATCGCCCTAAACGTTCATCCCAGCCATATTCCGGGGTGAGCCTCTCCGTCCTCATGCGGGCCCCGCGGCGCGATAGATTCGAAGACCGGTCTGCACCCGGTCGTTCAAGCCGAAAGGCTCACTCCATCCGACCTCGACGTTGTCACGGCCTCTTATCACGAGGAGCGTGTCGCCGCGACCAGGAAGCGTGCGGAGCCAGTCACACCAGGTTTCGACGAACGTCGTGGTGGGATCGCCCTTCACCTCGATGACGAGTAGGACGCCGCGAGGCCAAAGGGCTGCGAGCTGCTCCGCCCTCACCCTGCTCTCCTCCCCCCACGGCTGTCCGGTGTCAACGCGCTGGTAGTAAAGGCCAGACACCTGACCGGACCGAACCCAGCTTGCTATGGTCGCAGGTTCGATCTGCCACGACCACTGGAGCATCACTGGCGCTGGGGACTGTGCACAGGCGGCGAGCAAGGCGGTGGTCATGCGCGCACGTTGTTCCGGCGAGTATCCGAGAAAAGCCGCAGTGTCGAACAGGACCATGGGGGGCTCGGAGATGCCGCTGCCGTACACCCAGTCGTAAGCGAGCTTGAGTTTCGCAGGGAGCTCCTCGATGTAGTCAGGGTGCCATTCGTAACCGGGCGGATCGTCGAACCACGCGCCCTGCCTGAACAAATCCTGCCGGAGCCAGAACACGTCTCCCCACTGTCTCGCATGTTCCAAGGTGTGATCGATGAGGCGGTAGTTCGCGGCGATCTGGCGCATAGTGGTGTGCCGCACACCGAGCCGCTGGGCAGCAGCTTCCATCCTCGTGCGACGTGTAGCATCGCCCCAGGTGAGGAGTGTCAGTCGGTGCTTCCTCACCCAGTCATCGTAAACCGCGTCGGATGCGGCAGGATCTGGTAATCCCCATCCCGGCGGGCCGGGCGGGTAGATGGCAGCCCTGATGCATCCGGTTCGCATATCACTCCTTCGGCTTCACGGGCTTCGCGCCGAGCAACTTCCGAAACCTCAAGGGCACGAAGCGTTTCCAGAGCCTCGCGGCGCTCTTCACGTCCTCCGGTGTGATCTCAGGTGCTGGACCGGATGGATCGACCTGCTTTCGTTCATTCCGCTTCATGACTTATGGTTCGTCGGGAGGTGTCCACTGACCTGCTGATGTCGTGGGGATGAGGTTCATGGAGCGCAGGTATATCTCATCGGACGGGTCGCTGGGCAGCCCTTGGGAGGCGCGCGCCTCGGAGACCTTTATCCAGCCCCCTTGCACACCCAAGTTCATGCGCTCCGCGAGGCGGTTCATGTCTTCCTGAAGGATGCGAACTTCCGAGGTGTCGAACGCCACCTGATCAGTGGGTTGCGAGTTGAACTGCGCTTCGGGGCGCAGGAGCTGCTGCGTTAGGTGTGTTGCGATGAGCTTCTGGAGCGGAATGATGCCGCTCTCGTATGCCGCCTCCCGAGCTTCCGCGTAGTTGGCGAATGTGGACCGTTCGAGACCAGCGCCGAGGCCGACCACGATTGCCGGGATGCCAAGCGCTGCCGAGATCCGCTCTTCTGGCACCCGGCGCAGAACGTCCACGCTAATATCCTTCGGCGACCAGCCGACCGGAGTCACCTCCATCGCCTCGGAGAGCACGAGTGGCTCACCACGGCGCTCATTAGTGAAACGCTCGCGGAAGAGCTGTTTGATGCGGCTGGCGTCATCTTCGCGCATGGGTGGTGCGCCGTCCGACAGCTTGGGGGCGATCATCACGCCGGGGACACCCATGTTTCGGAGGATGCAGGCCGCATAGGTGCTCGCCTCGTTGTCGGTGGCAACCTCCCTCAGCACGCACCTTAGGGGCGACAGGCCCTTGCGGAGGTCATGTGGGTCCACGCCCTTTCTGAAATGCACCATGTCCTGTGGCGCGATCGACATGGCCCCACCTCGTTGCTTGAACTCATATTCGGTCACGAGCTGCTGCGCGTCGCCCTTGGGCGTCACGGCGAAATGCGGCAGGTACCAGAGCTCCGCGACCTTACCTGCTTCCGTCCTCCGCTTGAGCCAGTAGGCGTTCCCGTCCACCATCAGGCTGAGGATGGTGCCGGCCATCAGTGTGAACTGGCCGTAGTAGGGGTTAGGCTGCTCACAGAGCTTTACCAATGGGTGATCGGGCAGCTCTTCGGCCACACCGCGCAGCACGCGGCGGACCACCAGGGGTGCTTCAGGGAGGGCATTCGACGCCCAGTTCACGCAGGCCATCACGATGCTGCTTTCCCAGAGGTTTCCTGCAGCTGCCTCGTAGTCGTACCGCGCGGCGGGTAGGTAACCGGTCGCACCGCTTATCTGCTCGATCCCCACGAACGCCTTGAAGCTCGCCCTCAGGCGATCCATGAACCTTCGTCTTCTCACCACGCTCTCACCTCTCTCGCCGGCGTCTCGAGGTACATCGCTGCATAGCGCATGGCATCCATGCCATGGTCGTCCTGCTGGATGGGGATTTCCTTCGGAGCTTTGCCCTCGCGCGTGTCCCACACGTAACCATCGATCTCCTCGATCGTGCTACAAGGCTTTCTGCGTGCCCGCAGAGCCGCGTCTGCGCCCACGAGGCTATCTCTGACCATGTAAAGCCTCGGACGCCCGTCTCCGGCGATTCTGATGCGCGTAGCAACACACTGGATGCCTACTCTGACGTCCTTCCTCGCGGCGACGGTGTGACAGCCGAGGTGTCGCTCCAGCGTGCGCCGGTCTTCTGCGTCGTGGTCGGTCACCGTGGCCTCGATGGTTTCGCCTTCGGATAGGCGTGCGATCTCCTTCGCCGCGTCCTCGACGAGCAGGTTCGTGCGGTAGAGCTCGCGGTACAGAAACATCCGCCCATCACCATCCACGGCCCACCACTGGCAGACGAATGGGTTCGTGTAGCCAAAGTCCACGCTGCGAATCCTCCGCCATTCCGGCGGGATCCCGAACCGGTCCACGATGTGGACAGCCGGGTCCCATGCGTCGTACACGAGGCCCTCGGCAGCAGCCCACACGCCCTGCAAAAGTCTCAGCCGTCTAACACCGGAAAGGGCGTCGAGGGTTTCGAGGTATTCGCGCCCCGCCTTCGTCCACTCCTTCAAATGGTGGTCGAACAACACTGGATTATCTTCATGCCTCGTGCTGATCAGGCGGGTCTTCCCACTGTCACACCGCTGCTTGAGCCAGTGCGTCGGCGCCGCCGGGTTGCAATCGGCGAGGAGCTGGTGATAGCCGACGACGTTGTTCCGAAGGCGCGTTAGAAGGAGCTCCCAGTCGTCCAGTAGCAGCTCCGTCGCCTCCTGCACGTAGATGACGTCGAACTGCGAGGACTTGATGCGCTCGCGCTCGTGGGCGTCACCCATGCCGGTGACGTAGAGCGTCGAGCCGTTATGGAAGCGATACTCCTGCTCCTGGGTCCTGAAGGCGACTGCCCCGTCTGGCGGAAGCACCTCCTTTTCCCAGGAGACCATCGCAGACTGCGTGAGGCTGGTTCGCGTCTTCCTGCACATCGCCAGTCTGCACCCGGCGAAGTTCGACGCGAGGTAGAGCAGCTTTTCGAGGCAAGCGCGAGACTTCCCTGTCCCGGCTGGACCACAGAGCAGCAACTCTCGGTCTGTAGCTTCGAGTGCCTCGAAGTTGCCGCCCCACAGGATCCGCTCGACCTGCCGTGGCTTATTGATCGTCAGCGTCGCCACGCTTTATCACCACATGGATGGGAGACGACGCATCGCCTTGTGCTCTGGCCTTATCGCCAAATAGCGTGGGTAAGATGCGTTCGAGGAGCCAGGTGCGGGCGCGCCAATCCCCATCCTGCTTCACGAAATCGAGCTGTTTCGCGGCAAACTGATACTGCGCCTCGCGTACTGCGTTCAAAAATTCCCGTTTCTCCTGCGGCGCGTCCTCCGCCGCTCCTTGCTGCAACCACACGAAAGCGGTCGTCTTGCTGATGCCCGCAACGGCCGAGGCGACCTCGACACTGCCGTACTCCCGGATGGCCTCGATGAACGGCTCGATGAACTCTTTCCTGAACTTCATTATCACCCTCACTTGTTCCGCCGCGATGGCTTCCGCCACTAGCATGCCACCGTCGGAGACGAACTCATCATGTAGCTGCACGACCTGTGGCACTTGACCATATCTCGCCTTGGAGGGTCGCTTGATCGGCGAGTCCTTGTCGCGCAGATAGCGCTGCATGGCGCCGCGGATCTGTGGGTAGGCGAAGGTTTTCAATTTGGAGATGGTTGGGTCCCACCTCCTGATCGCGGAGATCGCAGCGATGCGGCCTTCTTGGCGCAGATCCTTCCTCAGCTCGATGTTTCTAGGGACAAGCTGCACAGCGAGTTTAGCGATGAGTGGTTCGAGCGCCGCGAGAAGCTCAATTTCATCGCAGTTGCCGTCGAACATATGACAGCCGTCTCACTTCGCAATCTGCACGAACTTCGTGTAGACGGGGATATAGCGGAGGTGGACGACGCCTTGTGCGCCGTTTCGACATTTGAGCACCGCAGCATCGGCGGCGGTGCCTTGGTCGGACTGGAAGCCGTCCGGCCAGTACAGGACGATGACGACATCGGCGGAAGCCTCGATCATGCCCGACTCGCGGAGGTCTGACAGCTTCGGCTTCCCCGTATCCCCGGTCCTCGCGAGCTGCGAGAGCGCGATGACGGGTACATCGAGGCGCTTAGCCGTGTTCTTCAGCTCATAGGCGATCTTCGACACCTCCTCGGTGCGATTGGACGCCTTGCCGTCACTTCCACATATCTGCAGGTAGTCCACGATGAGCAGCTTCAGCCCGTGCACCCTCGCCGCAAGCTGTTCGATTTCGGACACCTGCAGGGAAGGGGTATCTACGATATGCAGCTTCAGATGCTGCTGGAACATGTCGGCTGCTCGTTGCACCCGTTCCATCATGTCTTCGGTGACACGTCCGAGGCGGATCGCCCGGCTGTCCACCTCCGCAGTTGAGCAGAGGAGCCGCTCCATGAGACGGTCTTCTGTCATCTCCAGTGACGCGAAGAAAACGGGCCCCACCTTCATCCCAACGTGCTTGGCGATTTGGAGTGCGAGGGCTGTTTTCCCGATGCCTGGCCTGGCTCCGATGATGGTGAGTTCTCCCGGATAGAAGCCGGTTGTGAGTTCATCGAGGTCGCTGAGCGAGGAACCGATCCCACATTCTGCCTTCTTGGTGTCGAACACGCGTTCCACACGTTCGAATGCCTCGTGTAGTGCCCGTCGGCAATCCGTCGGAGCACCGCCACTTCGCTCCTTCGGAAGCGAGAGGATGCGGATATCGGTCGGCCGACCTTGCTTTACCAGCTTGTCGACCTGGCGGCCGTAGTCGCGAAGCTGCCTCGCATCAGATGCGGCGAGGAGCTTCTGGGCGTAATGCGGCACGAGTGCGATGGAATGAACGCTGTCCATCCAGTCGTCGAATAGCTCCAGCATCCGTTCCCGCCACTTGCCGCGCTTCTTTAGCTCGTCCCGCACATCGAGCGGCGTGCACGGCAGCCCGCTCCGCCTCAGCTCGTCCACCGCCTCCCAAACCACGCGAGCAACCTCGGAGCCGAAGTCGGAACTGATGAGACCGTCGAGTCCGGAAGGCGTTGGATTTCCCCTACACGCAGCCAGCATGACTGCGCCGAGTATGAACTCCTCCGCCTCCCTGTCCACGAAGGTCACGCTCACCGCTTCGCCTCTCTGCGCTTCTTGATGGCGATCTCAGCAGCCTTGCGAATCTGCGGCTGAGCGACACTCATGGGAGGGTCGTTCACGAAGTACGCGGTGAAGCCGCCGAGGAGCCGCATGGCCTCCTCGAGGATGCTTCCCGCAGGCAGGCGTGTCCGATAGACGGGATCCGCGCCATCACGCTGATAGACTTCGAGGATGCGCGCGGTAACCTCATCAGGGTCAAACCACCATGCCTCTTCTGATGGTGGTGGCCCGTTCGCGTTCCTCTCCGAATCCTGAGAAAAAACCCCCTCCGAATCCTCGGTTCCCTGGGGAACCTTAAGGAGGGGATCTTTCTTTTCGTTTTCGTTTTCGCGGTCCACATTGTCCACATTGTCCACAGCTGTCCACGCTTGTCCACGCTTGTCCACAAGGTGTCCACATTTGGCTGTATTTGAACCTGGGCTGCGTTCGGCAGCCCGTCGAGCGCGCATCCATGCAGCCTTGTATGCCTTCCTCTCCTCACTGCGAGATCGTTCGTAGTATTTGCGATAGTTGATGATGCGCCAGAGGTTAGCGCCTTCTCCCCAGGGCTCGATCCTCCGTCCTTCTGCCTCCCGTGTGGTGGATTGTGGATCTGGTTGCTGCAAGCGCTTTAGCGCCGTGTGAACGCGTTTGAGCGGGATGGTCGCAAAGGAGGAAAGGAACTCAGGTGTCGCGTGGACAAGGCCGTTCTCGTCGGCGAGGGTGAGCATTGCGAGGAACACCAGGCGGGTGCATACGTCCTCGGCGCGCATGGATCCGCTCCAGAAGCCAGGGTAGAGCTTGATGAAGTCTGACGACATCCTTGTCTCCTCTCTCCACTCACTATAGGTCCAAGCGCCAAACCCTCACGCGGACACCCATTCGTTGGGCATAGCCCTTGGAGCACAGCACGACGACGTTCTGGCTGTCGTCCGCATACACCTCGCCCATGAGCGCGTCTTCTACAGCGCGCCCCAGCTTCAGTACGTCGGGCTTTGTCAGCTTTTGCCTCGGAGCCGATCCGAGCAGTCCCTTCCGGCCGAAGTGGCTGGATGGCCTCAGAAACTCGAACTCACAGACGAGGAGAAGTGGAACGTCCCTCAGGAGCTCTCCGTGGTAGGTGGAGCCGACGGCAGTGCGGACGTCGCGTTGCCACTTCTCCTGCGCCGGGTTCGAGTTCAGCATCATCGGCTTTCCGGTGGTCTTCGACATGATGGCCTTCTTCGAGCCGCTGGTGAGCGGGCTGCCCGAAACGAAGCAGTCCAGCAGTGGCAGCCTCGAGGTCGCCGTGAGGACTATTTCGAGTGCTCCTTTCTGCGCCGCGCGCTCCATGTCGAATAGGGCTCCAGCCATTATTCCTTTGTCACCGCCTCGCTTTCGCCCACTACCACCGGCTGCCCGCCGAGATGCTTGATATCCATCACCCAAGCGGCCTTGTCATTGACCCGCTTGAATCTCTCCTTGATATCCTGAGGGATATCGTAGGTGGCCCGTGCCTGCCACTGGCCTGTGATGTACCAGTTGCCGACGAGGGCCGACTTCCCACGGAAACGCTCCTTGATGCGCCTATCGATCGCCTCGAAGTCGTCGCGTGCCTGTTTGAGCCGCCGCCACGTCTCCAACTCCTCCGAGACTTCAGGGTCCTCCACGACCTCCACCTCGCCCTCAAGGACGGAGATCATGGGTGGCGCGCACACGCGCCCATAGCACGGGCACTCGCGGCACACGGCTGGATCTCGGTGGTAACCAGCCAGTTCCGCCTCGCGCTGCTGCTCATCCTCGGCGTGCCTGACCGCTTCGACGCCGGCCATGACGACTTGGCAGTTCTCTAGGAGATCGCGGATCAGATCGTCGTCTCGCTGCACCTCGATGATCCGCCAGTGCCCGAGGCAATCATCGAGTAGCAGCAAACCGTACTCTTCGTGGCAGAATCGCATATAGAGCTGCAGCTGCCAGAGGTACTTCCTAGTCCACGGCCACCGTTCCATGTCTGCTGAAGAGTGCAGCCGTTCGAACATGTGCGGGCTCACGGACTTGATTTCCACCGGCGGCTTTGTGCCGTTCCAGCGGACCCGGCAGTCCACCTTGCCACTTACCAACACCGTCTCACCATCGTCGGTGCGAAGCTCGAAGTGCCTCTCGGTCTCCACGACCTCGAAGCCTAGCTCTCCCAGCTTCCGTGCGTTCAGGCCCCCGATGTGGCGACCGCGCTCGAATCTGAGGAGCAGGTCCGTGTCGAAGCTCGGCTGCGTCTCCTCGGGATGAAGGACGATCAGTTGCTGCCGTCTGAGACAGTCGCCTGGGCCCGGCGCATCGGAGGCGATGGGGTGGCGCCGGATCCACGAGGATCGGCTGCGCTCTACCTCAATCTGCAGCTTCTCCATGATGGCGGCAGCGAGGGAGGGCGTGGGCCCCGTCGCGGGGGCCTGCACCTCGATCGCGGCCTGCACGATTTCAGAGGAGTGCGCCACTTGGGTTCTCCTTCTGCCACTTCTCCCACTCCTCGCGGGCTCTCTTCACCTGCCAGTCGAACTTCATGGTGGCCCAGGTGTTCGAGTAGCTCTTTCCATCCCGTTCGTAGCGAGTGAACTGCTTGATCAGGTCGAGGGCCTTCTCCTCGTCACCGAGGAACGCCACCATGTCCCTCTTTAGGGTCTCGGCCAGCACCTTCACGTCCTCGCTCTGCTTCTCCCCGGCGGTCTTCCCGCCACGGCTCCCCTCGCGCCGTTCGACGGTCTTCAGCTTCTCCATCGGGAAGCCGAGCGCGGCAAGCGCATCGGCGTCGATCCCGCTGAGGCCCAGCATGCGCGAGACTGCGCGTGAGTAGGCGTTGCTGAGGGCAGCCTTCCTGACGAAAGACTTCCCCTTCTCCCAGTCATCACCATCACGGAAGAGGTGGGTGAAGAACTTGTCGGTCGTCGAGCGGGTTCCGACCTGCGTCAGGACGGCCCCGAACCTAGGCCAGACTGCGAGCACCGGCCAGTCGTAACGGACATGGCCACCCTCGAGGGCGACCTCCACAGGTGAAGGCGTGGGGATCAGGCCGATTCCCAGAATCCCGGCGATATGCTCCGCCGCCGAGCCCTGGAGATACAGGTTTCCACCACCCTCGTCGACGAAGGCGTAGGGCACGTCCTCCGCCACCTTGAGGGCGAGCTTTCGGTATGTCGGAAGGTGCTGCACCTGTTGAGCGAGGTACGCCTGATGCTCCTCTGTGGGCATCGAGACGATCTCCGATACACGCTTCTCGATCGCGCCTCCGATGATCCGCGCCAGTTCAGTCGCCTCAGGAGGGGCAGGCTGAATCGCGGCATCCGCGAGGGCGTCGGTCTCAAGGTCGATAGCTGTCATGTTCTCTCCTTGTGGTATCATGGAGGCCGAACTGTGGTGGACGGCCTCCGGTCGTCAGACTATGGGGTCGAAGGGCCGCCTGTGCAGAGGGCGGCTCTTTCATTCAGTTAGTGCTGGCGACGCCGGGCCAGCATGGTCATTCTCGTGTGCGCCGCGCAGTGCGGCGATGCACGCCTCGAGCACGCGCATGTGCGATTCGTGTACTCGCTTCTCGAGCTCGTTCAGCTCGCGCACCACCGTCTGCGTCATCTCGATTGCCCTGGTGAGGACCTGGTTGGCGCGCTCCAAGTCCTCGACTTGGCGAATAGTATCGTTCATCAGTTCCTCCTTAGTGTGCGAATGGGAATGCGAATGCCGCCCGCCGGCGGAGTTCGGCCAGTTTGCGCCGCCGGCGCTCGTGACTGTGCCGAACGTCATCACGCCATGCCATACAGGTCGGTAGCGGGCGCGGATGGTGTCCTCGTCCTCCTGCTCGGCCGAGGCTGCGGCCTCGGCCTCGGCGGCTGGGTCGTCGCCCGCGGAGCAGCGCGGGCAGAGAAAGGCTCGTCTGCCGACGGGTTTCCATCCGCATTTCAGCAGGTACAGCCTGAGTCCCCGCCGCGTCATGGCGGCAGGGACGTACCCCGACCTGCCGCAGTCGCGGCAGGCGAAGGTCAGGAACGGACTGTCAGGCATCTTAGGCATGTTGCCTCCCCATGCCGAACGCCTCGCGCGCTATGCCGGTGAGTCCGGGCGCGCTGAGATAGGCGGTGTACGCCATAATCCTGAGGCTGTTCAGCAGCCTCTCCGGCGTCGGCGCCGCTATGTACACACGCGGCCCGTCGTGCTGCGTGGTGTACGCGCGCACGACGCGCCAAGTAACGGGCGCGACCGGGTCAGCCGGAACGTTCACGGGAGCGATGAATGCAATGACGTCCGACTCGCTCCCGCCGAGCCAAGCCTTCGCGCCGCTCGGCGGCGCAACCCGGCCAGTTCCCTTCGCAAAGGGGAACTCCCGGTCCGTCGGCAGGTTGGGGCCAGTGGCCCATGCCCGCTCCCGAGCGCGCTCGGCTGCGGCGTAGTCCTCGAGGGCCGCATGGAACGCGTCGCGATCCTTAATCTGACTGGCGTCCTCTCCGTACTCGAGCAGAGGATTGTCCTCCCCCTGCACAACATCGAACGCCATGGACACGCCCATCACCTTCACGGGTGACAGGAAGAGGTGGAAACGGTCTGGGTCGATCGGGCGACCCGAAAAGCCGAGGGGGGGCACCCTCTTTCTCATTCAGTACCTCCAATCCGCGAACTCATCGAAGTCAACATCCTGTTCAGCGGTCACGAGCCGCTTCGCGGCGGCCATACACTGCTCGCACCAGAACCCCTCTGGAACGCCCCAGAGGGGAGCGACCTGTCCGCACCGCGTGCACTCGTGCTTGTCGCCGCACGAATGCCGGTACTCGCGGCGCCATTCATCGCCGCCGTACCAGCGCCACCAGGCCTGGCACTCGTCGCACCACGCATACCAGAGTTCTGCGCAGTCACGGCACAAGTCGTCTTCGGCCACTTGCCTGACGAACCAGTTCTCGAACGCTCTGCCACAGTTGCGGCATTGGTGGCAGCGAGCGTTCAAATCGTAGTCCGGCTTCATCGCCTGCGCCCTGAACATGATTGATCCCATTACTTCTGTTCCTTTCCGTGTTGGGCATGGGAGCGCGCTCATCACTTGCCTCCGCGTGTCAGGGCACAGCTCCGTCCAGTGGCCTTGGAGATGAGAGCTGCAAGCGATAGCCCACACCTCACGAACTTGAGAACTCGCACCGCTTCGGGCCCCATCTGGTAGCCATGGAGCCCAGCTTCGTGGCACTGCAGGAGCGTGGCGAGCAGGCGTGCGCTCCGCTCGACGACGCCGGTCACTGCAGCCTCCATTGCCCGAACCTCACAGCGTCCGCCTTCTCTTGCTCTACCTGAGCGTTGTCGCCGCCGGCGAGGATGAAGCCGATGACGAGCGCGAGAAACAGGAGGAGCAGCAGGATCCCCTGCTTTGGGCTCGGCGGCGCGTCGAGCTCAGGGTCATTGATCCACATCACTGTCGAACCTCCAATCCATCTGAAAAAAAGCCGGGTGGGTGAACTTGCGCCAACGTTTGGCTTCCCACCCGGCATGAGGTTTCGGATACACGGGGGCACTGCGCCCCGATGAGCCGCCGCAGGTGTCCACGGAGAAGAAGCGAGGTGATGTTCTTTCGCCCCACAGCGGCTCATCGGGACGGGCGCAAAGGAGGAATGAGGCACGCCCGCCCCGTCTGCTAGGTGTAGGCACTCCCCGCTCCTGCGGGAAGCAGAGGAAGTCGAGGCGGAAGGGGCGCATGCCATCACGCCCCCTCCGCGCTTACCCGGGGTCCGCCCGGATTCTGCTCTTGGCCGTTCGTCGGGAGCACACGCCAGCGCTGGTCGAACCTGGCGAGGTCCCAGCCTCTGCGGCGAAATGAGTTCCTGAGCGTGCGGAGGTCGATGCCGAGCACCTTGGCGATGGCTGCGGGCGTCGCCGAGCCCACCTCAATCGCTCGAGCGGCAGCTTCCACCTGTTCCTCCGACATCGCCCTGGGTCTGCCTGGTCTTCTCATGCTACAGCAGTAGTATAAGCTACTACTACAGTATTGTCAAGGGGTTTTCGCAAAAAAGCGGTAAAAAAATGGGGTGCACGGCGAAATCGGGTTAGAATGTCAGAGTGACCCTGGCGATGCGTGAGGCCAGGTCCCGCCTACACGCGGCGCTGCTGGACCTTGCCGACCGGTTGGGCCTGACGGCCTACAGGTTCTCGCAAGACACGGGGATATCAATCGCGTACGCGCAGCAGTTGTTCGGAGGGGCTAAGGCCACAGTGGGACATGAGATAGCGCTTCGTATAGCGGACACCTACAAGGAGCCGCGCGTGAAATGGTTGCGCCTGGCTGGCTACGCTCAGCTCGCCGACGCCATCCTAGAGGCCCAGGGCTTCGAGGAAGTCCCGGTGCTCGGCACCGTCGCTGCAGGAGAGGAGGGTTCCACTGCCCTCGATGAGCCTGGAACGGCGGTCGTCCCGAAGGGCTTCCTCCAGGGAGCAGACATTGCCCTTCCTGTCGTCGGGGATTCGATGGAGCCGACCGTGCCAGCAGGCTCGATCGCGGCGGTCAAACTCACTAGGCGCGTCCCCAACAAGGGGCTCGTCGTCGTGTTACTCCCAACGGGCGAGCATGTGTTGAAACGGTGGATCGACACGCCGGATGGACCTAAGTTGGCCTCCGATAACCCGGCCTATCCTCCGCTGCTACCCGAGGGCGCGCAGATCGTCGGCGTTCCGGTACGCTTCACGCGGATCGAGACCTGGGAGGTGACCCGTGACTGACATCACCAGGATCAAGAGGTGCGACCACTGCCTGACGGTAGCTCCAGCGGATGCCAAGTTCTGTCTTTCCTGCGGCAACCCGTTCGGGTACGACCGCCCGCCGCTGGCTCAGCAGCCGTTCCCGGCGCCACCCGCCACCCGTCAGGTCATTCACGTTCATGATGCGGGGCCTCAGACGATGAACTATGGCCAGATCTCCATCATCTTCGGTGGCCTCGGCGTGGTCGCATGGTGCGTTCCGCTTTTCGGCTTCCCGGTCGGCATCCTAGCCATCGTCTTCGGAACCCTCGGGATGAAGACTGCTCAGAACCAGGCGCTCTGGGGCATCGTTCTCGGCGCGCTCTGTCTCACCGCCTCCGCCATCAACGCGATCATCGGAGCGGTAATGGGAGCCTCGGGGCAGTTGTAACCATACTGACGTCAGAAAAGGAAAGGAGGTAAGGCGCAGATTCTGACCTCGTTGGGCATGCCTCGTTCCGACGTTCTGCAACCGGTTCATACCCGGTAGGTCGTCGGTTCGAGTCCGACCTTCGCTACCAATCCGAGGTAGAGCCGCGATTCATTGCGGCGACATAACAGGTTAGAATCACAGGAGGCCGGAAGTGGCGATCACAACGTCGCCCGGGGTCCGCCCGGCCTCCCACCGCGCTGGGAACGCCATGACCCAGCTATCAGACGCCATCACCGCGTGGCTGCGTGCCGCGCAGTTCCTCTCGGGCTTCAGCCCGGCGACCCTAAAGTCCTACGCATCCGCTCTCCGCAGGTACATGCGATGGCTGCAACGCGAGCTCGAGTGCGTCGCACCGAGTCTCGGTCAGGCCTCGACACCTGGCATGGTGACGGGTTTCCTCGCTCACCTGAGGGAGAACGGTTGTTCGCCGCGGACCGTAAACTGCGCGAGCTCGGTGCTGCGCACCTTCGGAGCATGGCTCCACGAGCAGCGCTGGGACTGCGACGTCTCGCCGCTCGTACACGCGCCGCGCATCCCACGGGCCAGAAAAGGCCGAAGGGAACCGGCACGCCGCGAGGATGTCTTGCAGATGCTCGCAGGGGCACAGCGCCACGAGCATCCACTGTGGAGGCTGAGAGACATAGCACTCATTCGTGTGCTGGCGGTCACCGGTATCCGGCGCTCGGAGCTTCTGGAGATGCGGTGGCAGCACGTAGACCTGGAGTCTGGGACCATCTTGCTCCCTCGCACGAAAGGGGGAGGGACGCGCACGGTGGTCCTGGACGAGCCGACCGGCGTGGCGCTTTACAACTACCAGCAGGCGCTCCAGATTGCGCGCAGAAACACCGAAGGAGCAGCTTACGTCTGGCAGCAGGCCAACAAGGTGTGCGTCCGCTCAGACGGCCTCACGCGCATCTGGAGGGCCATTCTGGTCCGCGCGGACATGGGGGATAGGAAAGACCTCACGCCACACAACTTGCGGCACGGAATGGTCACGCGGTCCCTCGAGGCAGGTCTGCCTGCAAATGTGGTGATGGCTCAGAGCGGACATAAGTCCATCCAGACGCTCGCGCACTACGCACACGCTTCAGACCTCAAGGCACTCTCGGAGGTCAAGGAGAGATTCGGGGTGGGCTGACCACCGCTGCGATGAGCGGGATCAGCGCCCGGAGTTCGTCCGTGGAGAACTCGCGCTCGAGGATGAAGTCGCACGCATTCCTGCCATCAGGAAGGCCGAGCGACAGTGGACCGAGGACGCCTTGGTCAGGGTCATCCGGCACGAAACAGGAGAAGGCTTCGCCGCGGACTAGGAAGCCGTCTCGGACGCGAATAGCCTTCATCGCCTTGGCTTGCCTCGGGGATAACCCACAGGACGTCGCTCGCCCGCAAATCGTTTGACTTCCCGCGGACTGATCATCCAAATCGGCCCGAACTTCCGAGCGCGGATGAGCCCGCGACGGATATAGGTGGCGACCGTTGAAGCGCTGATGCCGAGAGCAGCAGCCGCCTGCTCAGTGGTGAGCATTATGCCTGCTCCAGCTCGATGAGCCGGGCGCGAATGCGCGCGCGCAGCGCCTTGTGCTGCTTGCCACAGGCAAAAGGCGACGCGTGCAGAGCATGGGTGAGGAGCTCGACATCAGCACCGAGCAGCAGCAACTCTACCTTCTCCAGTGTCTCTGTTCCCGCAGCCCGCTGTGCGGCGCGGTCCTCGAGAGCTCGCTGCGCGGCCGCCTTGCGTCGCTCATTGACGGCGATGAAGCCTGGAACGGCTTTGCCGGCGCGCGCTGCGAGCGCTGCGATGACCGCTTCGATGCTGAGGTCGCCCGGCGCGATGCTGAGCTGTTCGCCGGTCTCGGGCTCGTACACCTGAGGGTGATCCGAGACTCGAACCGTGAGGTCAACGGGCTCGCGACTCTCATCGCTGGGCTCGAGGGAAAGCGGAATGTAGACGGTTCCGGTCTCGGCGATGTGCGAGCGACCGACGGCGTAGCCTAAGCGCTTCGCCCACTTCTCGACTCGCTCCACTACTTTCGCGCTGGCTGCTGTGTCTCGCGTCTTCATGGCTATATTGTAGCGCAGGCGCGACGATTTGTCAGGGGCTTGAAAATTCTCCGATTTCTTTTCTGACCTGGTTACCCCACCAGCCCATGCCTCGCCGCGATGCTGGGCACATCGAGACCCCAAGGGTCCGTCTTCCTGCCCTTTGGGATGGCGACAGCTCGGTGCGAGTAGCAAAAGCGGAGACTGGGGATCGCGGCGAGCAGCTGTTGTAGCAACCAATCCAGCGCCGCGATCTGCGCTTGGGGATACTTCTGCCCGCCGTAGTTGCGGTTCACCAGCTCGATCCCGATGCTCCGCAGGTTCACGTTCAACCTGCCGTCAGCGGGGTGCTTCGCCTTCCCTGCGTGCCACGCACACATCGAGGTCGGCACGAGTTTCGCGATGCGACCGTCCCTGGCAACGACGTAGTGGGCTGACACCCCGGACTTTGGATTGCAGAGCCAGGAGATGGCCCCCTCGTAGCTCTCGCCACCTGTCGCGTGCAGGATGATGGTGTCCACGATGGTTCCTCTCCGTGACGAGCGATTTGGCGAGGAGTGGTTGGAAATGGTCATTGCGGCTGCGGCTTCTCCTCGACCGTCATGGTGCCTTCTAGCACGACCATCCCGAGGTCTACCTTGACAGGAGAAGCGCTGGGAACTGGCGCATCCACCGTCCACTTTACAGGCGAGCGGAGCCACGACAGCCATCCTTTCCCCTTCAGAGTGCCGCTGATGATGATGCGAATGAGTCTCATGTCATGCCTCCTCAGCAGGCGGTGCAGATCGCGGCGTACCCCCGACGGGTTTGGCCTGCACGAACCGCGCCGGGTCGAGCGCGTCCGGGCACGGCAGCTCCCTGGGTTGCGCGCCCTGCGGCTGTACCACGAAGGTTAGAGACTGGTTCGGAGACTGCCGGGTCCTTAGAAACCATTCAGACCACTGCTGCAGTTCCTGAGTAGTAGGTTCAGCCTGGAACCGGACCTGAACACCGGTCCAGAAGTCCGCGAGGTCTTTTGTGTGGACGAGGAGCCGTTCCGCGTTCTCGCGGCTCTCAGCTTCCCAAGCCGCTCCGACGTGGACCGCCTCGTAGAACAGGCCGTTGAACCGCTTCAGATTGACCGGGTCGAAGTCCCGGAACTGTCCGCCGTTCAGATATAGGGGGACCCCCTCGAGCTCAGCTATGTCGGCGAAACGTTTCAGACTGTCCCACCACTCGAGTACGTCGGCGTCGAGGAACAGCCCCGTTGCCGCGAGCTTCTCCCACCCGTAGATGTCGGCCATAGCTGCCATGAAGCGGTATGGCCAATCACGTGCATACTGCTGGGTGAACATCATATCCTTTTCGGGCTCGCCACCGATTCGCGTGGCCCCGAGCCAGAAGCTCGGGCAGAGGGCCGCCCAGTCACCCCACTCGAAGGCCGCATGCGCCTCGCCGATGCTAAGTGCGTCCCGGTCGCCCGTCACGAGGCGCGAATAGATCGCCCTCGTGTGGGCACCGACGAACCTGATACCCATCTCCTTGGCCGCCGCCTGTAGGGAGCGGCAACCCATGTAGGCGAGGGTGGTTCGCCTGAACCTCTCCCTCGCAGCCGTCTGCTGTGGCCCCGGGGGTCCGGGGCCGAACATCACGCAGTAAGCTGGAGCACCTATCACTGCCATCTTGTCACCTCCCTACAAAAAGTGGGGCACCGGTCGAAAGGAGAGGAAAGTCCCGATGCCCCCAGGGTTCGTGATGTCTACTATCTGGTTTTGCAGCCAACTCGCTCCTGGCGAAGGAACACCCCCAGATTACGACCGCATCAGCGGGCAAGGTGCTCGGTTGTCGAGCAACCCAGCCGCATCAGCGGCTCGGTTGCCAAGGTCCTGTGCTCTCTACGCCGAGCAAGCTGAGTTTTCGCCCTCCCCCCGAGTTGCACGGGGCTGAGCACTGGCAGAGGGCATGTCATTCACCAAATCCTGTGTCCCGTGTCCGTCCATAACACGTAGCATGGGGGCCACTGGTACGGCACTGGCCAGCGAGTGATCGCGGTCACCCTTCCCCATTCACCGCACCTCACGCCGTACGTGTAGGTCCGTGGGCAGTGAGGGTATTCTGACCAGTACACCATGTACCAGGCCGAAGCGTCGAACTGCAGAACGACCCAAATCTTCCCGTCCAGGTCGTCCCGGCAGAACTCGACGAGACCTGGGAGCTCCCGTTCAACCACGACGGCGTCCAGGTCGTTCGGCGGCCACCAGTAGCCGAAGTAGCGCCACTCGTAGTCGGTGTCCACGCGCAGCTTCCATCGGCGCCACAGCCCGTCCACTAGGAAGTCAGGCGGGTCGTGGGCGACCAGCACGTACACCTCGCGGTGTTTCACCTGGCCTGGTTCCACGAGCCACTGCACGAACCCGAACCTGATGTTGGGGTACTCGGCCTTCGGGACGTCGAGGACGTGCATGTAGACCTCTTGTGGTCCGTCATCCCAGCCGCCCCAGCCACCTGGGTCAATCGTGCAGGCACCGCCCCACCACGGGGGTTTGGGCCCCAAGCCGAGCTTCTGGACGGCTGTCTCGGGGGCCGTGAGCTGCCGATCCCAAGGACGCTGTGCAGGTTCGCTCGGAGCCACTCCCTGCAATATCACGAAAGCCAGGCCGACCAGAAACGCAGCCATGGTGTCACTTCTCCTTCTCTGCCCTCACCCCCTCCACCGTCGAGGGCTGTAGGAAAGCGTACAGCGTGGTGAGGAATGCTATCAGGCCTGGAATTACGACCCTCGGCTCGCTCAGCGCACTCCATGAGACACCTTCGCCGCCTACTGCGGGGTTCGAGAGCCACGCCAAGAGCCCGCCTATCAAGGCCGTCAGCAAGGCCGTTCCCCATCGTTTGCCTGTCTCCATCGTGTTTACCTCCTACTATCAGTTTCGAGCGCGCGGACGCGCTCATCCAGACGTTCGATCTGGCTCCACCGCTCGGACCGGTTCTGAGCGATGTCCTCCCTGTTCTGTTGGACGTCGTTCCTCAGGTTTGCGATCCGCTCCTCGATGGTGTCCATCCTGCCGTTTAGCGCGGTCACGAGCACGCCCGTCTGGAACGCGAATCCTAGGAGGATCACCAGCAGGCTGATCGTGAACTGCAGACCAGCGATGGACACGACCTGCCGCCGCCCGTTACCGCCGTTCTGGCGCTCGATGGCCTCGATTGCAGCGGTAACAGCGGTCGAGACTGCCTCCGTTATGGACCGCTCGTGATCCGTCATGCCCTCTCGTCTCCTTCGTCTTTGAGGTCACGGATGCGTTCCCGTTCCGCTGCCGCCGCGAGAAGCGCTTTCGTGACGCGTTCTCTCCACGCAGGAGACGACGTCTCGCCATACACCTCCTGCCAGGTTTCGGACGCCGTATCACTCTTACTGCTGGTCTGGCTGTTTGGGTCGAACTGAGCCGCGTGCGACTTCAGTTCATTCCAGAAATCCTTATCGGAAGCTGCCTTGTGCAGCTTGCACCTCTCAATCGCCGACAGGAACTTCCCGTCGCCATCGAGTTCCACAACACACTGACACGAATGCGGTTCGTATATGACCATGCTAGCTCTCCATCAGCTCGACTCCGATCTGCGTAATCGTGATGGTGTTCGAGGCACTGTTGACGACCTTGTAGTTGAAACTTTCTCCAGCACCGATGGTAACACTAGTTGAGGTCTCCTCGAATAGTCCACCAGATACACCAGCAGCCTGCGTGATGACGAGCCCCGTGTCCGAGCCGTTTACCCGCAGCGTGAGCACGAAATTACCACCGCTCGGAGTACCCGAGGTGACCAATCGCATGTTCTTCAGCACGCTCGCACGCCGTACTCTGACAACGTTCCCAGCGTAATCAGCACTTGACCATGTAGCACCACTCTGAGGGTGAATATATCGCGTAAGTCCGGCACCGATGTCCGCCCACGTGCCGAACACGAATATCTGCGGCCTAGTAACGGCCTGTTCATAGCGCACACTGTCCCCAGCGGCGCTCCCTGCAGCAAGGCCGGTGAGCTTGTTGGAACCCATCGCGATATTGCCAGACATGGTACCGCCCGAGAGGGCCAAGAACAGGTCTGCCTGATTGCCAACCCGCGCCCACGTCCCAGGCGTTCCAGCAGCGGTGCACACCCACAGAACGGCATTACTGTCGGCCACCACCTGACCCTTTGCCCACGTGCCGCTAGATGGAGCCCCGGAACTCGCTCGGGGCGTGAGAACAGCACCTACCTGCGCGAGAGTCAATAGTCCTGTGAGTGTGCCGCCGCTGAGTGGCAGGTAGGCCGATGCAAGCACGGTCCCGTTAGAGGTCAATTGGATTGCGTTGTTGCCACCAGGCGGCGGAGCGTCGTCAACATAGAAGAGCTCGGCTCTGCCGCTCACGTCCCGAACGACGATGCAGCCCTTGTTGCTCTGGTCAGTGGGAACAGCCAGGGTTTCTTTCAGCACGACCCGCTCGGAGTCCATGACGTACTTGCTGCCCATCTTGAGGTTCCCAGTCATCTCGCTGGTTCCGTCGAGACGCACGTAGTCCGCAGCAAGGACAGCTCCCGCCGAAGTGATCTGCACCTCCGACGCATCCTCAGACATGACGAAGGCTTCAGGTTGCCCGCTGATATCCTTCGCGTAGAGCCTAACAGCGCCGGATGGAGGGGTAGGGGCCGCCCCCTCTGGCAGGTCCAGAACGGGAACTGCTACCACTCCCTCCTGGTAGTTCACGCGCATTGGCCCTTCGGTCACCTCGCGCGTACTGGCGTCCACTCTGCGTGCCCACTGACCGACGCTGTTATCGAGCGCCGCAGTGCCAGATGATGCGACGGCCTTTGTGACGATACATGCGGTGCTGCCGTCGAAGCCAGATGGTGGCGTCGTGCTGTCGGTCTGTCTCAGCACTCCATCCGAGCAGGCCCAGATGTAGGTGGTTGCTTCGTCCGGCACGGTCACCACCTCGTCGTCGGTCAGCGTCCAGCCGACGCGCGAATAGTAGGTAGTGCCGCTCGGTACGGTGACATCCAGCCCGCTCGCCGTGCACACGCCGCCTGCAAGCAATCCACTGAGATGAGCTCGAGCTAAGGAGGCGATGCTCTCCCTGAAGTTCGCGTTGAACTCCGCGGCAGTGGGCATATCTCCAGTGACCCATTCGTTCACACCCCACTCTGTCGCAGGGCCTGGATAACCGCTCAACCTCTCGATCGCCATCAGCTCAGTATCTCCACAAAGCTCTTCCCCATGTCCCTCGATGAGAGGTAGCGGATCCCGCCCCCGATTCGCGCGACCATGAGAATGCTGCCAGAGCGACGCTCGCAGTCGCTGTCGATTAGTTCGGCCTCCATCTGGCTGCCGCCGAAGGTAACGGCTTCGGCAGCCGCCCACGTGGCACCGAGGTCCGTGCTAATCCTGCGCCAGACCTTTCCGCCCGCATCCTCGTAGAGGGCGATGATCATGCCTCGGTCACTATCGATCTCCACGAGCGCGGAGTTTGCAGTCACGCGCAGCACCTCCACCGATGTTGTTCCGCCGTCATGACCACGCAGGATGACGAAGTCGGCACCGTCCACTCCGAGGAGGTAGAGTGCACCTTGTCGCAGGCCGCATCGCAGCCTGCGAAAGCCGTCTACACCGTAGTCCCCGGACCCGAACGCGCCCTCCCCTGATGGCTGCAGTTTCGTGACGATGCGCGCGCCCTCGCCGATGTGGATGAAGCCACGTGCGCTATCGCACTCCACGCATCCCATGCCTTCGGGCTGCGCTTCCTGGGTGATCAGCCCGGCCCAGCGAAACTTCCGGTTGGTGAGCTTCGCTTGCAGAGCGGACGTGGAGCTGATGTCCACATCGCCCGAGTCCTCGGTCCCGACCGTCCAGTGATTTCCCGACTGCCTGCGCCACTTGAAAGGCCTGAGGCGGAAGTACCCATCGGCATCGCTCCCGTCGGTGTCCTCGGTCACGCCGCCCAGCTTCAGGTAGACGGGCTGGCCGCTAGCACCCCGTTCTCGTGCAGGGTCTGCGGTGAGGCCGTGCACGACCGCCTGCAACCGCTTCGTGAAGCGCACGGGGATGGTGTTGGAATAGCTGCCCGCGGGATCACCCATTCCTGGGTAGACGCGAATCTCGTCGAAGGCTAGCAGGAAGTTCGGGCTAGCGGCGCTCGTCATGCCCACATCGAGGAGATTCGTTCGCACACCCGCGGGGTAGTGCTCACTGGCGAACCAGCAAGCTTCCCTGTCGCCCCACAGGAAGCCGCTGAGACCGCTGCTGTCAGGCGGCGAAGTGTTTGCTAGGGTGTAGCCTCCAGAGGCCTGCAGCAGGGCCTTCAACTGGCTGACTGTGAGGAAGTCGTCATTCGCGTCGAGGTCGTTCAGCCTGCGCCGGTACGGAAAGTCGAGCACCTGTCTACCGTCCACGAGGCCCCAGCACGCACGATATCGCCCGTGCCCGTCCACGCCGATGACCTTCTCGTCGAATGGCTGTAGACCCGTGAACATGGCATCACCTAGACGCACGAGATGGATGTAGTCCACTTCGTAGTTGGTGCCGACCGCGAAGCCAGACAAGGTGATCTGCACGATCTGTCGGGGGCCGTAGTACGCTCCCGGCTCCACCCACGAGCTGTCGGTGAGGTCTGAGAGACCCGTTTCCCCGGCAGGCGCGCAGAGGTCGAGATCTATGTCAGTCCACGTACCCGCTGCCGCTAGATCGCGCGTCCACGTCCAGGTCTTGTTCGTGGTCTGGACCTGAATCGCGATGGTCTTGCCATTCGTCGAGGCCTTAGCGCGGACACGTAGGTATCGGTGCTCGGTGCTCGTTTTCGTGTAGCTCTTAGTGCAGCTCGCAGGACTCCCCGTGGGGATGATGGTTAGTGTGGTACTGCCACCAAGTGTGCAGTTCGTGGGCGTCCACCCAGACGAACCGTTGCACTCATCTACTGCTTCTGCCGACTTGTGGAGCAGCGTCCACGGCGTGAAGGACTGGTAGTGCGCGAGCATGACGCGCCAGTCGTTCACGTCTTCCTTTTCATCCACGAGCCACTGGTTCTGCAAAATCAGCCGGATCGCGTCCATGCGCCTTCTGACACCGTTGAGGCCGAGCGTGGTGACGATTCCGCCGACGCAGACTTCCCAGCTCATGTCGGTCCAGCGCTGCGTCTCGACGTTTCCGAAGATCCCATTCGGCGCGTTCTTCGTGATAGCTGTCTCGAACTCCCGTGCGCGAAGCACCACGTTCTTCCCGTAGTTCGCCTCGAACGCGCGTGTCACGAGGCCATCGAAAGCTATCACTCGCTTCGGTTCACAGTTCGCAGTAACCAGGTGCCTGTTACCATCATTCGCCACAGCCTGCTTGTGAAACAGAGTCAGGTCCCCGTCCTCGGTGCCAGTGCAGGTCGCGAGCAAGTTGCCTGAGACGCTGTAGCTGCTAGTGCCCATGTGCCCGAAGTCGAGCGTGGACACGACGCCTCCACCTTCCAGGGATACCGTGTAAAGGCGCTGCGTTCTATCACCACCGTTCATACCAGGCGGCTCGGTAGGTCCCTCCGCGATCCGGCTCTCCCCGAAGAGCCTCAGCGCCGGCCTGTGAATGAGAGCATCCATCCCGAAAGGACCTGGATGCACGTCATCGCCGCTGCTGCCGCTGCCACCTGTGATAGAGACCACCCAACCGAACGACCCTCCCTCGTATGCACCTTCCCCATAGTTGCAGACGCACTTGCCGATATGATCCTGGTTAGGTGGATTGGGTTCGCCCGAAGGTGGCTGCACCTTATAAGCAGGAGCACTACGCGGCGTCCTCGTGTCGATCCACACGTCGTCGTAGTGCGCGGCGTCCACCCACAGTTCCACCTGGCCGGTGACCACCTTGACACCGTCGTCTTTGCTGAATTCGCGGAAGCCCGCGCACGGCACGCCGCCTGCGTAGGGGATGGTAACGTCGTCTACCCAGTTGCTGTCGGGTTTCAGCACCTGCACGATGAACACCGGATGTGTGGCGTTCCGGTCGAAGGGCGGCTCGTTGTAGATTTGGTATCCATGGCTGAGCGCGCCGCCGGTGTCGGGGTCGCATACGTCTGTCGTTCTACCACCCATCCAGAGCTCGAAGCCTGCCCAGATGACCGTCACGCCGCCGACTGCCATGAAGCGAGGGATCCACGGCGGGCCGTAGTAGTACATACCCTCGAAACGAAACGGAAGCACGAGTGAGAGCCTGCGGGTCCTCGGCCATGCGTACTGGTAGTTCGTGTTAGCGCCGGGCATGGCCTACCTCAGTACGTCGGTCTCATGAATGGCCGACCACCCTACCATGAACGCGTACTCGCCCGATGGTAGCAGTGGCCCAGGAGGCGGCTCGCCAGGTGGTAGCGGCACCGCCTTCACTGGCAGAGCATACCAAGTGGCAATCTCCTGTGCCGCAATGCGGAAGCCCGCGAGCCTCACGGCGACCCGGCCCATTCCGGATGCCTTGTCGGCCCTCCTTTCGACTGCCCTCGCGAGCAGCTCTGCAGCGATGCCTTTCACACCGCCACCTCTGCTGCCCAGACCGTGTCTACCTCGATGGTCATGCGCTCGAGGGTTTGGTCTCCGCGGTCATTCTCGACGAGCACTGTGCGGCGTTTCACCCAGAGTGTCAAGGGCAGAACCAATTCCTCATCGTGGTTCCTGACGATGATGCGCGAAAGCGGCTCGATGGCGAGCTGCGCAATTGGAAGCTCGATCTGAGCACGCATCCTGCGATGCATGATGGCCTGACCGAAGGTGCGGGCCCAGAAGTCACACTCCTCTTGCGTGTGCAGAGCTGGTGCGGTGACGCGCGCTAGCAGCGTCCGCCCGAGGTACTCCGGATGTGTCGCTGACGTGAGGCTGGCGAGGTTCTTGTCGTAACTGACAAGCCGCTCGCCAGAGGTATCCGGCTCGGTGGCACCCTCAACGAGCACGATGTTCGCCTCTGGCGGATCCACGTCGACGTTGATGCTGCCGCACCTCCACTTCCTGTTCACCGCGTCCTCATAGCGCGACTGCGTGTACAGCTGCCAGATAGGGGTCGCTCGGGGTTTCGGCTCCAGCACCCACTTCGCATCGTCGAAGTCGTACTTCAGCCTCCACTCCTCGTTCTGCGCGCGCAGGTGGTAGAGCATGGTTCGCACTACTTCTTCTGCGCTCTGGCCTAGCGTGGGTGCCCACCTCCACCTTTTCCCATCATCGAGGCTGGGGATCATGACGGTCTGCGCCTTTGTTGGTAGCGGGCTGATGGGTGCAAAACCGCACCCCATGAGGCAGAGGTTGATGGCGCTTCCCACCGATAGTCCGTCGAAAGCAGCTTCGAGGAGCACGTGCGTCTCGGTAAGGCGCTTCCACATGCCTGTCAGCGTGCAGGTGGCTTTCCAGCACTCTCCTGGGCCACCTACCAGTCCAGAAGGCTCACGCGGCTCCGGCATCCAAGGTGGCGCTTCCAGCTTCCAGTCAGTGGCGAACCCGCCGTCCCAGACGCGCCACTCGGTGGCCCCGACCTCCCTGAACTCGAGCTGATAGGTGGCATCACCGCGTTCGGCAATCTTTCTCAGCGTCTCACCGTTCATGAGGACGTCCGCAGATCCCTCACCTCGCCCCCATTCGTCGTCGCTGTATTCCAGCCGCAAGATAGTAGTAGGCTCGACAGGCGTGGTCGCACGCGTGGTGCGAACCGGTGGAAACGCAAGCCTGTAACCAGCTAGGAACGGCGTGTACTTGCTATCGGCCGTGGCGAAGGTCGCCTTCACTCGGAGGTAGCGGTCGTCTCCCGGAGACCAACTGTTGGAGCCATCGGATTGCACGAGAGAGAGGCTGATTGCTGTATTGCTACCAGCCGCGTGCGCCAGGTACTGATAACTGTCGAGCGCATTATAGGTGACCGATGGTGCGTACCCGAGACTAACGGTCTCGTCGGTGAACGTCCCGGAAGCGGGGTAGGTGATCAGCCCTACCACGAGCGCAATGTTCGTGTAGGTGTTCCTGCCGATCAGGAGCTTCGATGCCTCGATAAGGCGGTATTTACCACCGCCCATGTATCTGCTGGGGAACTTCAGCAGATGACCTTGCACAGCGCGCTTGTCGTTATCTGTAGAGTACACGCTGCGCCAGTACTGGTCATTGAAGTGGTGAACCACCAGACCGAGGCCGGGGATCGGAAGAAACACTAACATCCCGTGTTTCCCCTTGCCCGTGGGGCCGAGATCGAACTGGCGCTCTGCAAAGATGCTAGGGGTAACAGTCGCTCCGGAGTAGTAGGTCCATGCTGTCAGCCTCCCGGTGCGTGAGAGGTGGATGGCGATATTGTCCCACACGAAGCAAAGCCAGTTTTCGCTGTCCCTCCTATCATCTGCGATGTCCTCGTACAGGACGTACCAGCCCGTGTCCGCGGGTATGAGGAAGTTCGTTTCGAGGTTCCAGTCGAGCACGTCCTGCTTCGAGTTGTCTTGTGGTATGGGCGGCTTCTGATGAAGTGCCGTGATGGCTGCGGACCTAGGTGACTGCCCAGCAGAAAGGAAGCTGGTAGGGATGGGATAACCGGTATAGGCGGGCTGACCGCCGCTCGATGGCAGGCCGAATCCGCGAGCGCCTTCACCCCAGAAGCCTGGCGCGTAGCGGAAATCCGACAACCGCTTCAGCGTCAGCTTGTTAGGCTCAGTAAACGAAGGACGGAGGGTGATGAGACCTGTCACGGGCTCGCGCCACGTGCTGTCGAAGCCTTCGGGGTCGGGCTTGAACTGTGAGTAGCTGACGCTCTTGGAGAAGCCTGGCTCCGTTGCGAGGTCGAGAGGTACGTCGAAGGTCAGCCGCCAGTCCATTAGCCGATCCCAGTGCCGAGCGCCCTCGCCATCGCGATCTGAATTTCCATGTCCGAGAGCACGCGCTTGGCCCTATCACGCCCACCTATTAGTCCTGCGCGCTGCTCTTCCATGATCTCCGCCATCTTCTTGGTGTTCTCGGCGGTCTGCTTTGCTGCCCTTTCGCTCTCCTTCTGGCCATACTGGATTTGCGGTCCGAAGCCGAAACTAGACCTACCAGTGATGGCTTCCACGATGCCCTTTACGACGCCTATGACCCCACCTATCGCAGCGCCGTGGAGGCCGCCTACCATGCCGCCGACGGCACCGAGACCCACCGTGTTCTCGATGACATCACCTATCTGTTCAGCGAGCTTGCCCTTCCCTTGGGTGAGGTAGTCCAGTAGCGGGCCGATGATCATCATGGCGATTGCAGCGATGATGCCACCGCCCAGGGCCTTCAGATTCTTACCGAGCACTGGCACCACAGCAGCTGCTCCTGCCGCCTTCGCTCCCCCGGCGGCGACTGTCGTCCCGCCCATGGTAGCAGCGAGCTCTCTCAGCGCGAGGGTCAGGCGATTCACCGCACCGAAAGTGGCATCGAACCAGTACTTGAGCAGCTTCACACCACCGACGACGAGCCCCAGGAGCACCGCGAGGCCTAGTTTCCCCCCTAGGCGTTCGTTGAGAAGCCGCAGCTGGTGGAGGACGCCTGCCACGACGTCTCCAGTGGTTTCGAACCCACGGATCAGTTGAAAGCCGGTGGTCTCCCAGAACTCGCTGATGCTGATGCGGATGCGTTTCATGAGTCGGTCGAAGGTTCCGAACGCGCCGAGCCCACCTGCGAAACGTTGCTCGAGGCCCTTCAGCAGTGCTTCTGCGATCTGTTCTCCCGGGAGCTTGAACGCTTCCTCGGCGCTGAGCCCTGTGGCTTTCGTCAAGATGTCAGTGACCGGAATGCCTAGCGTTCGCTCCAGCATCCTGAGCTGGCGGGAAGCGGTGGGTGAGCCGGAACTGAGCAGCGCCATCACCTTGCCGATCTGCTCCACGGCTTCGTCCGGAAGTTCGAGCGCCGCCGCCGTGTCCACCGCAGCCTTGATGGCCCGCTCCGCTTGCTGGGCAGTGACACCCATCGTGCCCATGAACCTTAACGCCTGCAGCATCACGTCTTGATTGGTGCCACTAGCAGCTTCGAGTGCCTCGGTGTAATCGAGGAGCGCCAGCGCACTCTCGCCCCAAGTGCGCTGGATCATTTCGTTCATCTTCTGCTGGTGAAGAGCGAACTGCACGGAAGCTTTCGCAGCCGCACCTGCCATCCCGAGCATGGCAAGACCGATGCCACCTGCCGCTTGGGCGACGAAGGTGTTCGTGCGCGCGACGGCCGATTGCATGGCCATCACGTCTTGCTGAAACTTCTGTACACCGTTCAGCACGACGTTCACTGCGTAGACTTCGCTGAGACCACCTATCACTGCTCAGACCTCAGGGCTTCGTTCTTCATCATCTGAAAGGCGAGTAGTTCCGCTAATGCGGAAGCGTGGAGGTGCCTCAGCTCGGACGGGTGACGGTGAAGCATCTCCACGCACAGTGCAAGGATCACTCCTCTGTTTCCTGCGAGGCCCCTTTTTTTGCCTCCTCTGCAGCACCTCCTAGGTCTGTCAGGTCTGGGAACACCTTTTGCCATGCACCGACGAGGGTGAGGAAAGCCGGCATGTTCGTCTTAGCGAGATTCGCGATGGCCCTTCGCGGCACTTCCGTCGTGGGGGGCGTGATGCTTTCTACACTGCGCCCCATCATGGTCACGGTACGCGCAAGGCTTTCCGGGAACTGGTAAAGGCGAACGATTATCTGCGCCTCTTCGTTGGCAGCGAACACCTCGGCAACGGAGG
>JAANMY010000990.1_pt1 | contig 35263 bp, 32 predicted proteins | sample 7279691 | NCBI WGS metagenome assembly JAANMY01 (sample SAMN14094543, study PRJNA606508) | bioreactor metagenome | isolation source: A lab-scale SPAN reactor treating ammonium-rich wastewater day 388 | place: Ireland: Galway | collected 2018-02-07
CGCGCGTGTAGGTGTTCCACGGCGTGTCGGCCTCGAGGTCGCGCTTCCGGAGGTTGCCGTCGAACGCGTCGCCCATGCCGTAGATCACGGTCGGATCCGCCTGCAGGCGCATGCCGCGCTTCAGGCGATTGACGAGGACCGAGGCGATCGCCGGACGGTCGGCCGGCCGGCCGGTCTCCTTCTCGACGATCGAGGCGAGGATCAGGGCTTCGTAGGGTGACGCGAGCGGCAGTCCGGGCTGGCGCCGCGCCCACGCGGCTTCGAGGCGCGCGCGCAACTGACCATGCGCGCGCGCGAGCAGCGCACGGTCTCCGCTGCCGCTGGCGTAGAAATAGGTGTCCGGGAAGAACTGTCCTTCGAGCGACGGCGCGTCGATGCCGAGCGTCGCCGCGATCTCGTCGGTCGTGCGATCGGCGAGCGCGTGCGCGAGCGAGGGCTCCGCCGCGACGCGCTTCAGGAGGTCTCGCGCGGTCGAGCCCTCGACGAAGGTGATCGACGTCTGCGTGACGTCGCCCTGCGTCAGCTTCGCGAGCAGCGCGTGGAGGTCGACCGTCCCGTCGAACGCGTACTGCCCCGCCTTGACCGAACGGTCGACGCCCTTCGCGCGCGCGAGGAGCGTGAGGAACGCCGGGTGCACGAGCACGCCGTCGTCGGCGAGCCTGCGCCCGATCGAGGCCACCGTCGCGCCCGGCCGCACCTCGAGCGTGTAGGGCGTGGCGGGCAACGGCAGCGCTCGCCCGACCCACCACACCAGGAACGCCGCCACGAGGCCGAAGACGACCGCGAGCGAGACGAGCGTTCGCGCGACGAAGCGCAGGACGGAGAAGCCGGGCATCGGGGATCGGCGCACCGGGGCGCGCGGGTGCGGCGATTATAATCGGCGCATGCCGCACTCCCCCGCACGCCGTGCCCGCGGCTTCACGCTGATCGAGATCATGGTCGTGATCGTGATCCTGGGCGTGCTCGCGGCGCTCGTCGTGCCTCGGGTGCTCGACCGTCCCGAAGAGGCGCGGCGCGTCGCGGCGAAGTCGGACATCGCCGCGATCGTCGGCGCGCTCAAGCTCTACCGCCTCGACAACACGCGCTACCCGACCGGCGAGCAGGGCCTCGTCGCGCTCGTGACCCGTCCCGACCAACCGCCGGTGCCGGGCAACTGGAAACCCGGCGGCTACCTCGAGAAGCTGCCGAAGGACCCGTGGGGCCGCGCGTACAGATACCTCAATCCCGGCCTCAAGGGCGAGATCGACGTCTACAGCACCGGAGCCGACGGCGAGCCGGGCGGCACCGGGCCGGACGCCGACATCGGGTCGTGGGACGACTGACCACAGGCGTCTTTGCACGATCCCGCCGGCCGGGGGCCGGGTTCACGCTGGTCGAAATCCTGATCGCGCTCGCGATCGTCGCGATCGCGTCGTCCGCGGCCTGGCTCGCGTGGCGCTCCGGCGACGATGCGTCGCTGCGTCGCGAGGCCGATCGCTTCGCCGGCGCGATCGAGTACGCGGCCGAACGCGCGCAGTGGCGGCACGAGGACCTCGGCGTCAGCACCACGCCGCAGGGGTGGCGCTTCTGGCGCCGCGACAACGATCGGGGCGAGTGGCTGCCGGTCGCCGGCGACGACGTCCTGGCCGCGCGCGACCTTCCCGAGGGCACGACGATCGTCGCCTCGTCGGTCGCGGGACGGCCGATCGCGCCGGGTGCGCCGGTTCCGCTCCGCGCGAGCGGCCGAAACGATCCGTCGAGCTTCGTGTTCGCGTCGGGAGACCTGCGCGTGCGCGTCGACACCGACCCGCTGAACCGCGTCGCCGTGACGAAGGAGGCGCAGTGACGCGCCGCACGCCGCGCGGCTTCACGCTGGTGGAGATCCTCGTCGCGCTCGCGGTCGTCGCGGTCGCGCTCGCCGCCGGCATGCGCGCGCTCGCGCAATCGGCCGACGGCGCCGGAACGCTCAAGGCGCGCACGCTCGCGATGTGGGTCGCGCAGAATCGGTTGGCGGCGGCGCACCTCGCCGAAGCGCTGCCCTCGACCGGGGAGCGGAGCGGCGCGGCGGTCCAGGCGAACCAGGCGTTCGTCTGGCGCGAGAAGGTGGGCGGCACCCCGAACCCGGCCTTCCGGCGCATCGACATCGAGGTCGCCGCGTCCGACGAGCCCGCCTACGTGCTCGCGCGCCTGACCGGCTACATCGCGGGCACGCCGCCGCCGTGAGCCCGCGTCGCGACCGACGCCAAGGCGCGCGCGGCTTCACGCTGGTGGAGATCCTCGTCGCGCTCGCGGTGCTCGCAGTGCTCGCGACCTTCGCGTGGCGCGCCACCGCGTCGCTCGTCGACGGCGAAGCGCGGCTCACCGGCGAGGCGAAGCGCTGGCAGGCGCTCGACGCGCTGTTCGCCCGCATCGAGGGCGACGTGGCCGCCGCGCTGCCGCGCGCGGTGCGCGTGCCGGGCGGCCGCGAGAGTGCGTGGCAGGGCACGGTCGATGCGAACGGGCAGTCGACGTTCGCGTTCACGCGCGCGGGCAGCGACCCGGGCGCGGAAGGCACGAGGATCGCCTATCGCCTGGCCGGCGACACCGTCGAGATCGCGTACTGGCCGCGCCTCGACCGTGCCGCGAGCGCCAGGCCCGCGCGCTACGCGCTCGTCGGCGGCATCTCGCGCTTCGAGGCGCGCTACGCCGACGACGACGGCGAGTGGACCGACCGCTGGTCGCCGCCGCGCCGAAACGAACTGCCCGCGGCCGTCGCGATCACGCTGACGCTCGCCGAAGGCGGACGCATCGAGCGCGTGATGGTGCTGCGATGACGCCGGGCCGACAGCGAGGCGCGGCGCTCGTGGTCGCGATGCTCGTCGCGGCGATCGCCGCGGCCGTCGCGACGACGCTCGTCGTCGACGGTTCGCGCTGGCAGGCCGTCGTCGAAGGACGCCGCGACCACGCACGCGCGGCCTCGCTCGCGTCGGCCGGCGTCCAGTGGGCGCGGCAGGCGCTCGCCGACGACGCGGCGCAGGGCACGATCGACCACCTGGACGAGCCCTGGGCGATTCCGCTGCCGGCCACGCCGGTCGAAGGCGGCAGCGTCGAAGGCCGGATCGAGGACGCGCAAGCGCGCCTCAACCTCAACGCGGCCGCCGGCGAGGACGCGTCATCCGCACGCGCCCGCGAACGCCTCGCGGCCCTCTTCGCGCGCCGCGGCGTCGACCCGGGACTCGTCGATGCGCTCGCCGACTGGATCGACGCCGACGGCACGGTGCGCGAGCACGGCGCCGAGGACGACGCGTACGGACGGGACGACGGCGTCGCCGCCAATGCGCCGCTCGCGCGCGCCGACGAACTCGCGGCCGTGCGCGGATTCACGCCGGCGGTCGTCGCCCGCGTGGCCGGAGCCGTGGTCGCGCTTCCCGCCGAGTCGACGCTCAACGTCAATACCGCGCCCGCCGACGTGCTGGCCGCGATCCTGCCCGCGCTCGACGCCGAAGCCCTCGCGTCGGTCGTCGCGATGCGCCGGGCGAAGCCGTTCGCTTCCGTCGACGACTTCCGCGCGCGCGTCGCGCGCGAGTTTCCGGCGCCGGACACGACCGGCCTCGGTGTCGCGAGCCGGTACTTCCTCGTGTCCGTCCGCGCGCGACAGGGCGAAGCGGTGGTGCTCGCCCGGGCGCTCGTGGTGCGCGACGGTCGCGCCATGCCGCGGGTCGCATGGCAGGTTCTCGACTGACCGGTCGACCGCATGACGCCGCGTCCGCCGATCGGCCACCCCCTCGCCCGCGCCCCGCGCTCGCGCCGCCGTGCCGCGCGAGGCGACGGAGCCGCGCGCCTCATCTACACTTGCGCGCCATGACCACGCTGCGCGTCCTTTTGCCCTCGCCGTTCGATCCCGCGGCCGACGCGCGCTGGTGGCGAGCGAGCGACGACGGTCGCCTGCTCGACCGCGGTCTCGCGCCGCCGGGCGACTGGCCCCGCGCGGATCGCATCGAGGTCGCGGTCGCGGCTTCCGACGTGCGGTGGGTCGCCCTGGCGCTGCCGCCGATGAGCGACACGAGACGCGCGGGAGCGGCGGCGTTCGCGCTGGACGACCAGATCGCCGCTCCGGTCGAGGCGTCGCATCTGCATCTCTCCTCGCCCGCGGGCGCCGCCGGCGCAACGATCGCCCGCGTCGTCGACCGGGCGACGATCTCATGGCTCGCCGAGCGGCGACCGGCCATTGATCGCGCGGTCGCCGAGCCCGACCTCGCGCCGGCCGACGGCGCATGGCATTGGTGCGAGAACGGCGCCGGACGAGGGTTCGTCAAGCGGCCCGACGGTTGTGCGTTCGCGACTAGCGCCGGCATCGACGGCGCGCTGCCGGCCGAACTGCGCATCGCGCTCGCCCGCGCACGGCAGGAGTCCGCACCGGGGACGCCGCGCATCGTGGTCGACGCCGACGTCGCGCCCGCACAGTTGGACGCCTGGTCGCAGGCCACCGGCGCTGCGTTCGTGCGCGGCACGGCGTGGTCGCCGGAGCGCGTGCCCGCCCGCGCCTGGCGCGACGCGCCCGACCTTCGCGACGGCTTCGCCGCGACGTCGGCCACGACCGGTTCGATCGCGAAGGCGTTCGTGCCCGCCGCCGTGCTGCTCGCCGCCGCGCTGGCGTTGCACGTCGTGGCCACCCTCGGCGGCTGGCTCCACGACCGCTACGCCGCCTGGCGCGCCGACCGTGCGGTCGTCGAACTCGCGCGCGACGCGTGGATCGATGGCGTGTCCGACGCGGCGACCGCGGAGCGGGCGCTGGCGAAGCGTGCCGCCTCCGTGTTGCATGCCTCCGCCCGCATCGCGGACGACGACTTCCTGTCGCTCCTCGCCCGCGCCGCGCCCGCGCTCTCGGCGCTGCCGCCGGGCACGCTGCGCAAGCTCACCTACGGCGACGGGCGGCTCGTCGCGGAACTCGGGGGCCTCGACGATTCCCGCGTCTCCACGCTCGTCCGTGAACTCGCCGGCGCTGGACTCGCACCGGTCGCCGCTCCGGTCGGCGGCGGCGTGCGCCTCGCCCTGTCGATGGGTTCCTGATGGCCACCGGCGCGCTGCGGGAACGCTGGTACTCGCTCGCAGCACGAGAGCGGCGCTTCGTCGTCCTGGGTGTGCTCGTCGTCGGCGCCGCGCTCGCCCATGGGGTGCTGTGGCGGCCGGTCGTTGCCGACCTTCCCCGCGCCGAGCGCGAGGCAATCCGCGCCGAAACGCGGCTCGCGCACGCACGCGCCGCCGCGCTCACGGGCGGCGCCCGAGGCGAAGCGCCGGCGCGCGAACCGCTGGACGGCACGGTTCGCGCGGCGCTCGCGCGCGCCGGCGTCGCCCCCGCCGACGCCACGCTGGACTCGACTCCTGGCCGCGCGACGCTCGTGCTCCCGTCGGTGCGCTTCGACACGCTGGTGGCCCTGCTCGACGCGCTCGCGCGCGAGGCCGCCGTCCACGTCGTCGACGCGACGATCGCCGCGCGCGTCGAGCCGGGCCGCGTTCGCGCGGAACTCACGCTGTCACGCTGACGCCCCGATGGGCCGACTCTCCGCGCTCGTGCTGTTCGCGCTCGTCGTCGCGGTGACGGTGCTCGCGCTGCAGGCGCCCGCCGCATGGTTCGTGCACCGGCTCGCCGCCGCGCTCGGCGGATCGGTGCGGATCCTGGATGCCGAGGGCACCGTGTGGAACGGGCGCGGCATCCTCGCGAGTCCCGACGGCCGCTGGAAGGTGCCGGTCGGATGGCACCTGCGGGCGGCACCGCTCCTGCGCGGCGAGGTCGAGGTGGAACTCGAACCGCAGCAGGGCCGGGACACGCCGCGAGGTGTGCTCCGGCTGTCGCGCTCCGGAGTCGCGGCACGGGGACTCGTCGTCGACCTGCCCGCCTCCGCGCTGTCGAGCGCCTTCGCCGGCGAGGCCCCCGTCGCGTTCGGGGGTTCGATCCGCATCGACGCCCGAGACGTCGACATCGAAGGCAATGCGGGTCGCGGCACCGTCGCGGCGCACTGGGAACGCGCACGGCTCGGCGCCGCCGACGGCACGAGCGTCGCGCTCGGAGTCGTGCGCGCCACGTTCACGCCGCGCGACGGCGTGCTGGCCGGCACGATCGGCAACGAGGGGGGCGAGGTCGCGGTCGACGGCACGATGACGCTCTCCGCCGGCGGCATCACGCTCGACGCATCGCTCGTGCCGCGCGGGGGCGCCGGCGATTCGACCGCGCGCGTCCTGGGTCAACTGGGCCCGGTCGACGGGCACGGCGCGGTCCGCCTGCGCTGGATCTCCGAGCGACGGTAGTGAGTACCCGACGCGCGCGGCGCGCCACGCGGGCGGCCGCGCCTGTGCGCTTCGCCTCGCTCGACGCGCTGCGCGGCGTCGCGATCGTCGCGATGATCGGCTACCACTTCTCGTTCGATCTCGCCCTGTTCCGCATCGCGCGCTTCGACTTCGAGCGCGAATGGTTCTGGCTCGTCGCCCGCGCCGTCATCGTGACCGCGTTCCTCGTCACCTCGGGCATCTCGCTCACGCTCGCGCGCGTGCAGGGCACCTCGGGCGCGAAGCGCTGGCGCCGGATCGCGCTCATCGCGGCGTGCGCCGCCACGGTCAGCGCGGCGAGCGCCCTCGCGTTCCCGCGCACCTGGATATCGTTCGGCATCCTGCACGCGATCGCCGTCGCCTCGGTGCTCGCCTGGCCGCTCACGCGCGCACCGCGGCTCGCGCTCGCATCCGGCATCGCCGCGATCGCCGCGGGACTCGCGTTCTCTCATCCGGCGTTCGACACACGCGCGCTCTCGTGGATCGGCTTCACGACGGTGAAACCGCCGACCGAGGACTACGTGCCGCTCTTCCCCTGGCTCGGCGCCGTGCTCGTCGGCGTGTGGCTGGGGGCGATCCTCGCGAAGCGCTCCTTCGCGCCGCTCGCGGGGCTCGCGAAGGCACCGCGCGCGATCCAGTGGCTGGGTCGCCACAGCCTCGCCGTCTACATGCTCCACCAGCCGGTCCTCATCGGCGCGCTCGCGGTTGGACTGGGCAGGTGGCCGTGAGCAGTTGTCAGTTGTCAGTTGTCAGTTGTCAGTGGCGGCGGAGTTTCCGGGGCGGCGCGTCAAGCGCCGGGTTCAGGAGTCAGGAGTCAGTTGACAGGTGACAGTAGCGGCGGAGTTTCTGGTGGCGGCGCATGAAGCGCCGATGCCGTTTCTCGGCATGTCCGACCGCTGGAGACAGAATTACTGCGCGGCGGGTGCGGTGGCGGTGCCGGCGATCTGATATAGTGGAGGGCTATTAGGCGCGTAGCTCAGCTGGTTAGAGCACCACCTTGACATGGTGGGGGTCGTTGGTTCGAGTCCAATCGCGCCTACCATTTCCCTCGTCGCCGCCCGATTCCCGGGCGCGCGCGACTTTCCCTCAGGGCGATTCCCGCTGCCGCCGCGTGCGGTCCTGACGAAACGAGGCTCAGGCGGTCCAGCGGCCCGACCCAACCGCACGCTCCAGCCGCGCCACGTGCGGCGCGACGTCGTAGCCGTTGGCGGTGAGCCACGCATCGTTGTAGTAGGTGTCGAGGTAGCGATCGCCGCCGTCGCAGGCGAGCGTGACGATCGAACCGGATTCACCGCGCTCCACCATGCCGCAGGCGAGTTCGAGCGCGCCGCAGAAATTGGTCCCGGTCGAGCCGCCGTAGCGGCGGCCGGCGAGGCGCTCGACCACGCGCATCGCGGCGTAGGACGCGTCGTTGGAGACGCGGATCATGCGGTCGACGACGCCCGGCTCGAACGACGGCTCGACGCGCGGACGGCCGATGCCTTCGACGTCGGAGCCGCCCTCGGCGGTGACCGACGCATCCCGGCTCTGGAAGTAGTCGTAGAACACCGAGCGCTCCGGATCGACGACACAGAGCTCCGTCGCGCAGCCGTGGTAGCGGATGTAGCGGCCGATCGTCGCCGACGTGCCGCCGGTGCCCGCGCCCACGACCACCCAGCGCGGCTGCGGGTGCGGCTCGCCGCGCATCTGCTCGAAGATCGATTCGGCGATGTTGTTGTTGCCGCGCCAGTCGGTCGCGCGCTCGGCGTAGGTGAACTGGTCCATGTAGTGGCCGCCGGTCTCGCGCGCGAGGCGCTCGGCCTCCGAATACACCTCGCCGGCGCTGTCGACCGCGTGGCAGCGCCCGCCGTAGTACTCGATCAGCGCGATCTTGGCGGGTGAGGTGCCCCGCGGCATCACCGCGACGAACGGCAGGCCCAGCATCCGGGCGAAATAGGCCTCGGACACGGCCGTGCTGCCCGACGACGCCTCGACGATGGTCGAGCCTTCGCCGATCCAGCCGTTGCACAGGCCATAGAGGAAGAGCGAGCGCGCGAGCCGGTGCTTGAGGCTTCCGGTCGGGTGCGTCGACTCGTCCTTGAGGTAGAGGTGCACCCCCGGCATCGCGGGCAGGTCGATCGCGATCAGGTGCGTGTCGGCCGAGCGCTGGAAGTCGCGCTCGATGCGGTGGACGGCTTCCTTGACCCAGGCGCTAGGCATCGTGTCGGCGCGGCGCGGGGATGGTGGGTCCGCGTCCGGCGGGGCGAAGTCTCGCATCGGGCATACTGGCGGACAAGCGTGAAGGACCGAATCCCGGTTTCGCCGCGCACGAATCCTTGCGCTACAGCCTCGTCGACCTGAAGCTCGTCGTCGCGATCGCCGACGCCGGCAACGTTTCGCGCGGCGCGGCGCGCTGCCACCTCGCGCCGTCGTCGGCGAGCCTGCGCATCCGCCAGCTCGAGGAATCGCTCGGGACGCCGCTGTTCCGGCGCGAGGCGCGCGGCGTGTCGCTCACCCCGGCCGGTCGTGCGATGCTCGAGCACTGCCGGCGCTGCCTCGCCGAACTCGAGCAGATGCACGCCGACCTCGCGCCCTACGCCCAGGGCGTGACCTCGCAGGTGCGCCTGTTCGCCAACTCGAGCGCGGTCGCCTCCTTCCTGCCCGACGACCTCGGCGCCTATCTGGGCGCCCACCCGGGCGTGCGCGTATCGCTGGAGGAACACGTGAGCGAGGACATCGTCGTCGCGGTCGCCGAAGGCCGCGCCGACCTCGGCGTCGTGACCTGGGACGACGAGCACCCGGACCTCGCGTTCGAGCCCTACCGGCACGACGAACTGGTCGTCGTCGCCCCCGCGGGGAGTCCGCTCGCCGCGGGCACCTCGGTACGGTTCGCCGACTGCCTGGTCCACCCGTTCGTGTCGCTGTGGAGCGAGTCGGCGATCCATCATTTCCTCGTCGATCGCGCCGCCGCGCTCGGCCGGACGATGGACGTCCGCATCCAGGTCGCGGGATTCGCCGCGGTGCTGTCGCTGGTGCGTGCGGGCGCCGGGATCGCCGTCCTGCCCCGCTCGGTGCTCCGTCCGCTCCATGCCGACGCCCTCGCGGTCCTCGCCTTGGACGAGCGCTGGGCCCCGCGCCGGCTGTCGCTGTGTTCCCCCCGCGATCGCGCGCGCATCACCGACCCGGCCAGGGCGCTCCTCGCGGCGCTGCGCCAACGCAGCGATGCGGGCACGCCGCCCTCGCGCCCGGCCCCTTAGCCGGTCCGGTCTCCCCACCCCACCGCACGGACCTCGCCGAGCGTTCGCACCGCGCGAATCGAGGATTCGGGTGTTCCCGTTTGCCCGGGCGGCGAGTCGATGCAAGACTTCCACCCTGACGGGCACCGCGGGCGGGCCCGGCAGCACGGACGAAAGGGATACGACGATGCAGGCGAACGATCACTGGGGGCGCGTCGAGCGCGCGTTGGCAGGCGAGGCAACCGACCGTCCGCCGATTGCGCTGTGGCGCCATTTCCCGGAGGACGACCAGCATGCCGACAAGCTCGCTGCGCACACGCTCGCATGGCAGAAACGCTGGGGGTTCGACCTGGTCAAATTCATGCCGTCGGGCACCTACGGCGTCGAGGACTTCGGAGCGGTCAGCGTGTGGAAGGAACAGCCGAACGGTGCGCGCACGGTGGTGAAGCCCGCGGTCGTGCGCACCGAGGACTGGGCGGCGATCCGCGACCTCGACGTGCGGCGCGGCAGCTACGGCCGGCAGAACGAGGCGCTGCGCTCAGCCGCGCGCGAACTCGGCGGCTCGGTGCCGATCCTGCAGACCGTGTTCTCGCCGATCACCACGGCCCGCAAACTCTCGACCGACCGTCTCTACGCGGACCTGCGCCGCTCGCCCGATGCCGTCCACCGGGCGCTGCGGGTCATCACCGACGTGACGATCCGCTTCGCCCTCGACGCGCTCGACGCGGGCGCGCACGGCGTGTTCTTCGCGACGCAGCAGGCGTCATGGCGCATCCTGAACGCCGACGAGTTCGCCCGCTTCGGCCGGGCCTACGACCTCGAGGTGTTCGCGGCGCTGAAGGGCAAGGCGCGCCTCAACATGCTGCACGCGCACGGCGACGACGTCATGTTCGACACGCTCGCCGCCTACCCGGTCGAGATGCTGAACTGGCACGACCGCACGGCCGAACCCGATCTGCGCGGCGCCTGTCCGCGCTTTCCCGGCGTTCTCGTCGGCGGCGTGAACGAGTACGGCGCGCTGCAGCGCTCGGATCTTCACGGCGTCGCGAGCGAAGTCCGCGACGCGATCGCGCAGACCGGCGGCAAGCGCCTGATACTCGGACCCGGCTGCGTCGTGCCGATCTCGGTGACCGACGCCGCCATCGAAGCCGCGGTGCGCGCGGCGCGCGAGGGCGCGCCGTCGGGCTCCGCTTCCCGCTGACCGCCGCGCACGCGGCCCCACTGCCACGAGGAACGCCATGCAGATCATCCGCTGGATCACCCGCATCGCGGTCGCCGCCGCGCTCGCGACCGCCTTCGCCGCGCCGGCCATCGCGCAGGACTGGCCGGGCGGCAAGACCGTCCAGATCATCGTCCCCGCGCCCGGCGGCGGCGGAACCGGCGACACCATCGCGCGCGTGATCGCCGAGGAACTCGGCAAGCACCTCAAGACCTCCGTCATCATCGACAACAAGCCCGGCGCCAACGGCAACATCGGCGCGGCCTACGCGGCGCAGCAGTCGCCCGACGGCTACAAGCTGCTGTTCTCGTGGGCCGGCACGCTCGCGGTCAATCCCAGCCTCTACAAGGGCCTGAGCTACAACGCGCAGAAGGATTTCGTGCCGATCGTGCTGATCGCCGACGTGCCGAACATCCTCGTCGTCAACAACGACGTGCCCGCGAAGACCCTGTCGGAGTTCATCGCCTACGCCAAGGCCAACCCCGGCAAGCTCAACTTCGGCTCGACCGGCAACGGCAGCTCGATGCACCTCGCCGGCGAACTCTTCATGCGCGAGACCGGCGCGAAGATGGTCCACGTGCCGTACAACGCCCCGGGCACCGCGACGACCAACCTGATGGCGGGCGACATCCAGCTCATGTTCCAGTTGATCCCCGGCATCGCCGGCCAGGTCAAGGGCGGCAAGGTGCGCCCGATCGCCGTGATGGCCGACAAGCGCTCGCCGGCGCTGCCCGACGTGCCGACGACGGTCGAACTGGGCGCGCCGAAGCTCCTGTCGTCGACCTGGTTCGCGCTGCTCGCGCCGAAGGGCACGCCGGCGCCGATCGTCGACAAGCTGAACGCCGCGGTCAACGAGATCCTCAAGGATCCGGCGGTGAAGAAGCGCCTCGCCGACATGGGTGCGACCACGCTCGGCGGCACGCCGACGCAACTCGCCGAGCACCTGGCCGCGGAGACGGCGAAGTGGGGCAACGTGGTGCGCGCGGCGAACATCCAGATCCAGTAGACGTCGCCCCGACGACGTACCGGCGGCTCGCGGAAGGCAACGATGACCGCGGCCGTCGGCTGGGTGGGCCTGGGCAGGATCGGCCTGCCGATGGCAGAGCGCGCGCTCGCGGCCGGCCACGAGCTTCACGTGTGGTCACGCCGCGAGGACGCCACCGCGCCGCTGGTGGCCGCGGGCGCGCGTCGCGCCGCTTCGCCCGAGGACCTCGCGCGCACTTGCGGCATCGTCGCCACGATCGTCGGCGGTCCCGACGACGTGCGCGAACTCCACGGCCGCATGCTCCCGCACGCGCGGCGCGGCGCGCTGTACATCGAGATGACGACCGCCTCGCCGCGGGTCGCCGCGGATGCGGCCGCGCTCTTTGCGCGAAGCGGCGCGCTGGTCGTCGATGCGCCGGTGACCGGCGGTGTCGCAGGCGCGTCTGCCGGGACGCTCACCGCGTTCGTCGGCGGCGAGGGCGCAGCGCTCGACCGCGCGCGTCCGCTGCTCGCGTCGTTCTGCCGGCGCATCGTGCCCTGCGGTGGACCCGGCGCCGGGTACCGGATGAAGCTCGTCAACCAGGCCATCGTGACCGGCACGCTGCTCGGGCTCGCCACTGGTGCGTCGATGGCGAAGGCGGGCGGCTTCGAGGGCCCTGCCGTGAAGGACGCGCTCGGTGCCGGCACCGCGTCGGGCTTCCTGTTCGATTCGTACATCGCGCGGATGGTCGACCCGGGCGGCGCGGTGAGCTTCACGCTCGCGATGCTCCGCAAGGACGCCACGCTCGCGCGCGACGAGGCGGCCTCGCTCGGCCTCGACCCGGCGTTCCTCGACGACGCGCTCGCCGCGATCGAACGCGCGTGCGCGCTCCACGGGGCGGATGCCGGCGTCCAGTTCCTCGCGGCGGGCGGTGGCGCTGGCACGACCGGCGCCTGAATCCCCGGCACCGGGCGCGGACCGGCCGCGTCCACCCGGAGTACAATGGCGGCTTCGGTCCCGAAAAGCAGGGTCAGACTCGACTTTTCGCCAACGGGACGCGCTGCTCGGTACGCGCCCGAAAGATCGAATCTGACCCCGTTTCCGGCACGAAAGGGCCCCGGTTATGACACCGCGAACGCGTTCGCTCCCGAGGTAGAGCAAGACGAGCCCGCACTGGAGCAGGCAGGCGCCTGCGAAGCACGACAGAACGCGGCTCGACCGCGTTTTTTCGCTTCCAGGAACCCACACGCCATGCCCGACATCCGATTGCCCGACGGCGCCGTCAAGCACTTCGACGCCCCCGTCTCCGTAGCCCAGATCGCCGCCTCGATCGGCCCCGGCCTCGCCAAGGCCGCGCTCGCCGGCAAGGTGGACGGAAAGGTGGTCGACGCCTCGCACGTCGTCGACCGCGACGCCACGGTGGCGATCGTCACCGACAAGGATCCCGAGGGACTCGAGATCCTGCGGCACTCGACCGCACACCTCCTCGCCTACGCGGTGAAGGAGTTGTTCCCGAAGGCGCAGGTCACCATAGGACCGGTGATCGAGGACGGCTTCTACTACGATTTCAGCTTCGAGCGGCCGTTCACGCCCGAGGATCTCGCGGCGATCGAGAAGCGCATGGCCGAACTCGCGAAGAAGGACGAGCCGGTCGTCCGCTCGCTCTTGCCGCGCGACGAGGCGGTGAAGTTCTTCGAAGGGATGGGCGAACACTACAAGGCCGAGATCATCGCGTCGATTCCGTCCGACGAGCCGATCTCGCTCTACCGCGAGGGAGGTTTCATCGACCTGTGCCGCGGCCCGCACGTGCCGTCGACCGGCAAGCTCAAGGTCTTCAAGTTGACCAAGCTCGCGGGCGCGTACTGGCGCGGCGACTCGAAGAACGAGATGCTCCAGCGCGTCTACGGCACCGCGTGGGCGAAGAAGGAGGACCTCGACGCCTACCTGAAGCGCATCGAGGAGGCGGAAAAGCGCGACCACCGCAAGCTCGGCCGCCAACTCGATCTCTTCCACCAGCAGGACGACGCGCCGGGGATGGTGTTCTGGCATCCCAACGGCTGGACGATCTGGCAGGAGGTCGAGCAGACCATGCGCCGCGTCTACCGGGAAAGCGGCTACCTCGAGGTGCGCACGCCGCAGATCATGGACCGCACGCTGTGGGAGCGCTCGGGGCACTGGGGCAACTACACGGCCAACATGTTCACGACGCAGTCGGAGAAGCGCGACTTCGCGATCAAGCCGATGAACTGCCCGGGGCACATCCAGATCTTCAACTCGGGGCTGCGGAGCTACAAGGACCTGCCGCTCCGCTACGGCGAGTTCGGCGCCTGCCACCGCAACGAGCCTTCGGGCGCGCTGCACGGGATCATGCGCGTGCGCGCGTTCACCCAGGACGACGGCCACATCTTCTGCATGGAGTCGCAGGTCGAGGACGAATGCGTCGCGTTCCACCGGCAGGCGCTCGACGTCTACCGGGCGTTCGGCTTCGAGGACGTGGCGGTCAAGCTGGCACTGCGGCCCGAGCCGCGGATCGGTACCGACGAGCAGTGGGACCGGGCGGAGGCGATCCTGCGCTCGGCGCTCCGCGCGAGCGGCGTCGAATGGATCGAGCTCCCGGGCGAAGGGGCGTTCTACGGCCCGAAGATCGAGTACCACCTGAAGGACTCGCTCGGCCGCTCGTGGCAGCTCGGCACGATGCAGGTGGATTTCCAGCTCCCCGGGCGCCTCGGTGCCGAGTACGTGGCCGAGGACAACACCCGCAAGGTGCCGGTCATGCTGCACCGGGCGATCGTCGGTTCGCTCGAGCGGTTCATCGGGATCCTCGTCGAGCACCACGCCGGGGCCTTCCCGACCTGGCTCGCCCCGGTCCAGGCGGTGATCCTGACGATCACCGACCGCCAGGACGGCTATGCCCGGGAGGTCGAGGCCAAGTTGAAGGAGGCCGGCCTGCGGGTCCGGGCCGATTTGCGGAACGAGAAAATAACCTATAAAATACGGGAACATAGCCTCCAGAAGCTTCCCTGGCAGCTGATCGTCGGCGACAAGGAGCAGGAGGCGAAGACGGTGGCCGTGCGTTCCCGCGGCGGCGAAGACCTGGGCGCGATGCCGCTCGAGGCCTTGGTCGCGCGCCTCCAATCGGAGGTGGCCGCGCGGCGATGAGCGCGTTCGCGCCCATCGCCTGCGGACGGGGCACGGTCGTTTTTTTCCTCGCTACGGAGCATTGACACTGGACAGCAAGCATCAGCGCATCAATCGCGAGATCACCGCACCGCAGGTGCGGCTCGTCGGACTCGAAGGCGAGCAGCTCGGCATCGTCAGCATCGCCGACGCGCTCGCGAAAGCGGAAGCGTCGGAAGTCGATCTGGTCGAGATCGCACCGCTGGCCGAACCGCCCGTCGTCCGCATCATGGACTACGGGAAATTCAAGTACCGCGAGAGCAAGCGCGCGCACGAGGCCAAGCTCAAGCTGAAGCAGATCCAGGTCAAGGAAGTGAAATTCCGGCCGGGAACCGACGAAGGCGACTACAAGATCAAGCTGCGCAACCTGACGCGCTTCCTCTCCGAAGGCGACAAGGCCAAGGTGACGATGCGCTTCCGGGGGCGCGAGATGGCGCACCAGGAATTCGGGGTGCGCCTCCTGGAGAAGATCCGGAACGACCTCGAGCCGGTGTCGCAGGTCGAGCAGTTTCCGAAGCTCGAGGGCCGGCAGATGGTGATGCTGCTGGCTCCGAAGAAGACGCAGGTGCAGAAGGCCGCACCCGCAGCCAATCACCCCAACAAGCCCGAGGCGGGTGCGGCGAAGGCCGCGAAAGCCTCCCCGGCCGCGAAGCCGGAGAGCACCCCCGTGGGCGGCAAATAAGGGACGGCATCATGCCGAAGATGAAGACCAAGTCGGGCGCGAAGAAGCGCTTCCGCGTGCGCGGGAGCGGTTCGGTGAAGCGCTCGCAGGCGTTCAAGCGCCACATCCTCACCAAGAAGTCCACCAAGAGCAAGCGGCAGCTTCGCGGTTCCGCCGAGGTCCACGGCACCAACGTGGCGTCGGTGCGCGCGATGATGCCCTACGCATAACGGGAGCCGACGATGCCTCGCGTCAAACGTGGAGTCACCGCGCGCGCTCGCCACAAGAAGGTGATCGCGCAGGCCAAGGGATACCGCGGCCGCCGCAACAACGTCTTCAAGATCGCCAAGCAGGCGGTGATGAAGGCGGGCCAATACCAGTACCGCGACCGTCGCACCCGCAAGCGCGAGTTCCGCGCGCTGTGGATCGCGCGGATCAACGCGGCCGTGCGCGAACTCGGCATGAGCTACAGCGTGTTCATGGACGGCTTGCGGAAAGGCGGCATCGAGATCGATCGCAAGGTGCTCGCGGACCTCGCGGTCCACGACATGCCGGCGTTCACGAAGATCGCCGAACAGGCCAAAGCCTCGCGGGCCTGACCTTCGGCGCCCGACGGGCCGCCCCGGGGGCGCCGCCCACTCGGGGCTTGCGCAGCAGGCTCCGGAAACCACGGCCCATCGGGACAGGAGGGAGGCGAGCGAGCCTCCCTTTTTTTCGCCATCGATCGCACTCCCCGGTTCGCCATGACCGACCTCGATACGCTCGTCTCCGGCGCCCTCGCCGCCTTCTCCGCCGCGGCCGACTCGGCCGCGCTCGAGAACGCGAAGGCGCGCTACCTCGGCAAGGCCGGGCTCCTCACCGCCGAACTCAAGTCGCTCGGCGCGCTCTCGCCCGACGAGCGCAAGTCGGCGGGCGCGCGCATCAACGAGGCGAAGTCGCGGATCGAAGCCGCGCTCGCCGCGCGCCGCGAGGCGCTCGCCGACGCGAAGCTCGCCTCCGCGCTCGCGAGCGAGGCGGTCGACGTCTCGCTTCCGGGCCGCGGCGCGGGGTCGGGCACGCTGCACCCGCTGACGCTGACGCTCGAACGCGTCGAGGCGCTGTTCGCCACGCTCGGCTTCGAGGTCGCCGACGGCCCGGAGATCGAGGACGACTTCCACAACTTCACCGCGCTCAACACGCCGGAGAACCACCCGGCGCGCTCGATGCACGACACGTTCTACGTCGACGGCGGGCTGCTCCTGCGCACGCACACCTCGCCGATCCAGGTGCGCTGGATGGAGACTCATGCGCCGCCGATCCGGATCATCGCGCCCGGCCGCGTCTACCGCGTCGACAGCGACGCCACGCACTCGCCGATGTTCCACCAGGTCGAGGGCCTGTGGATCGACCGCGACGTGACCTTCGCCGACCTCAAGGGCACGATCGCCCAGTTCCTGCGGCGCTTCTTCGAACGCGACGACCTCGCGGTCCGGTTCCGCCCGTCGTTCTTCCCGTTCACCGAGCCTTCGGTCGAGATCGACATGAGCTTCGGCGACGGCTGGCTCGAGATCGCGGGGGCGGGCCAGGTGCATCCGAACGTGCTGCGCGCGGTCGGCGTCGATCCGGAAACGTGGCAGGGATTCGCCTTCGGCATGGGCCCCGACCGCCTCGCGATGCTGCGCTACGGCGTGGACGACCTGCGCCTGTTCTACGAGAACGACCTGGCGTTCCTGCGCCAGTTCGCGTGAGACGGTCATGAGAATCTCCGAAGCCTGGCTCCGCACCTTCGTCGATCCGCCGCTCGACTCGGCGGGGCTCGCCGAGCGCCTGACGATGTCGGGCCTCGAAGTCGAGTCGAGCGAGCCCGCCGCTCCGCCGTTCGAGCGCGTCGTCGTCGCGCGGATCGTGTCGGTGGCGCCGCACCCGAACGCAGACCGGCTGCGCGTGTGCTCGGTGGACGCGGGCGAACGCGAGCCCCTGTCGATCGTGTGCGGCGCGCCCAACGCGGCGGAGGGCATGACGGTGCCCTGCGCGCTCGAAGGCGCGAAGCTCCCCGGCGGACTGGTGATCCGGCGCGCGACGATGCGCGGCGTCGAGTCGCGGGGGATGCTCTGCTCGGCGAAGGAACTCGGCCTCGCCGACGACGCGAGCGGGCTCCTCGCGCTCGACGGCGCGCTCGTGCCCGGCACGAACCTGCGCGAGGCGCTCGCGCTCGACGACACGATCCACACGCTCAAGCTCACGCCGAACCGCGCCGACTGCCTGTCGATGCTGGGCGTCGCGCGCGACGTGGCGGCGATCACCGGCGCGAGCCTCGTGGTCCCCGACACCGCCGCGGTAGCGCCGGCGCTGCGCGAGCAGCGCGCAGTGCGCATCGAGGAGCCGGTCGCGTGCCCGCGCTTCGGCGGCCGCACGATCGAGGGCATCGACGCGTCCCGCCTCGCTCCCGCGTGGATGCGCCAGCGACTCGAACGCGCCGGCATCCGGTCGATCAGCGCGGTAGTGGACATCACCAACTACGTGATGCTCGAACTCGGACAGCCGATGCACGCCTACGACGCACGCCACCTCGAGGGTGCGCTCGTCGTGCGCTTCGCGCGCCCCGGCGAGGAACTCGTGCTGCTGAACGGCGACGTGCTGAAGCTCGAACCCGATCTCCTCATCGTCGGCGACGAGCGAAAGCCGCTGGGCCTCGCGGGCATCATGGGCGGCGAACACTCGGGCATCGCCGCCGACACGTCCACCGTCTACCTCGAAGCCGCGTACTGGAACCCGGCGGTCATCCAGGGAAAGATGCGACGGCTCGGGTTCCAGAGCGACGCGGGCCACCGGTTCGAGCGCGGCGTCGATCCCGCGCTCGGCCCCGCGGCGATCGAGCGCGCGACCGCGCTCATCCTCGCGACCTGCGGCGGACGCGCGGGTCCGGCGACCGACACGCTCGCGGAACTGCCGCCGCGCCCCACGATCCGCGTGCGCAGCGCGCGCATCGCCAGGCTGCTCGGCGTCGCGGTCCCGCCCGACGAGTCGGCGGGCGTCTTCGACCGCCTCGGGATCGCGGTGCGCCGGCACGGCGAGGATTTCGAGGTCACGCCGCCGTCCTGGCGCTTCGATCTCGCGATCGAGGAGGACTACGTCGAGGAGGTCGCGCGCGTGCGCGGCTACGACGCCATTCCCGCGACCCCCGGCGCACACGTGCAGCACATGCCCGCGCGCTCCGAGTCGGCGCGCTCGACGTTCGCGCTGCGGCGCGCGCTCGCCGCGCGCGACTGGCACGAGGTCGTGACCTTCGGCTTCGTGTCCTCCGGGATCGAACGCGCACTCGACCCCGACTCAGCGGCGATCCCGGTGAAGAATCCGATCGCCGCGCACCTCGACGTGATGCGCACCTCGCTCCTTCCCGGCCTCATCGACGTGCTGCGGACCAACGCGAGCCGGCGCGAGCCGCGGGTGCGCGTGTTCGAACTGGGCCGCGTGTTCCGGCGCGACGCGCAGGGGCTCGGCCAGCCGCTCCGGTTCGGCGGCCTCGCGTGGGGAAGCGCGTTGCCGGAGCAGTGGGGGACGCCGACGCGTCGGGTCGACCTGCACGACGTGAAAGCGGACCTGGAGGCGCTCGCCGCACCGTTCCCGGTCTCGACGACCGCCGCGCCGCATCCGGCGCTCCACCCCGGACGCTCGGCCGCCGTCGCCGTCGACGGCAAGCCCGCCGGCTGGCTGGGCGAACTTCACCCGAGGCTCGTCCGGCACCTCGAATTGACGTCGCCAGCGGTCGTGTTCGAACTGGCGCTCGAGACCCTCCTCGCCCGACCGGTGCCGCTGGGCAAGCCGGTCTCCCGCCAGCCGATGGTCCGGCGCGACCTGGCGCTCGTCGTGGACGAGGCGGTCCCGGTCGCCGACCTGGTCGCCACGCTCGCTCGCTCGGGCCCACCGTTCGTCGTCGCGGTCCGCCCGTTCGACCTCTATCGCGGCACCGGCCTGCCAGCCGGCCGGAAAAGCGTTGCGATTCTGGTGCTTATGCAGGATACTGCACGTACTTTGACCGACGCCGAGATCGAGGGAGCGGTGGAGGCGCTGTCGGACGCTGCCTACCGCGAGTTCGGCGCGACGCTTCGCCACGTGGATTCGCGATGACGCTCACCAAGGCCGAATTGGCCGACCTGCTGTTCGAGCAACTGGGCCTCAACAAGCGCGAGGCGAAGGACATGGTCGAGCGCTTCTTCGAGGAGGTGCGCATCGCGCTCGAGGCGGGCGAGAGCGTGAAACTCTCGGGCTTCGGCAACTTCCAGTTGCGCGAGAAGCCGCAGCGCCCCGGACGCAACCCCAAGACCGGCGAGGAGATCCCGATCACGGCGCGACGCGTCGTGACGTTCCACGCCAGCCAGAAACTCAAGGCCATGGTGGACGGCGCCGATCATGTCGGATCCCGGCCGGACTAGACCCGACCTTCCGCCGATTCCGGCGAAGCGGTACTTCACGATCGGCGAGGTCTCCGATCTGTGTGCGGTGAAGCCGCACGTGCTCCGCTACTGGGAGCAGGAGTTCGCGCAGCTGAAGCCGGTGAAGCGCCGCGGCAATCGCCGCTACTACCAGCATCACGAAGTGCTGCTGATCCGCCGCATCCGCGACCTCCTCTACGAGCAGGGCTTCACGATCAACGGCGCGCGGCACCGCCTCGAGCACGAAGGCGACGAGGCGCGCGCCGCGGCGGCGCGCCCGACGCCGTCCACCACGTCGGTACCCGCCCGTGCGCCGTCCGGCGCCGCATCCGGGACGGGGGGTACTGCCGCGCTGCGGCAGGAGCTGCTGGAGATCCGCCAATTGCTGGATCCCCATCGGCGCTGAGCGAATGTCCGGCCACTCCTTCCGGAACGGTATAATCGGCGGTTTCGGTCGGGGCGTAGCGCAGCCTGGTAGCGCACCTGCATGGGGTGCAGGGGGTCGGAAGTTCGAATCTTCTCGCCCCGACCACTCGAATTCCTCCGGGCGTCGACCGGATCCGGGCTCCGCGCGGCCCACTCGTCCGGCGCCTCGCGGCAGACCCGTCCGGTGGCGGTCCCGGGTCGACGTCCGCCGAACCCCCGGCTCCCTCCTCAGGATCGCGCCGCCCGGCGCCACCGCCGGGTGCGACTCTTGCTTGATCGGCTGTCCGCGCCCCTCCCAGGGAGGGTACGAGCCATGACGCCTCCGACCCCGCTGCGCACGGCCCCCACGCCCGGAACGGTCTCGGAACTCGCGTTCGCGCGGGCCCAGCGCAACACCGTCCTGATCGTCGACGACCTGTTCTCGAGCCGCCTGCTCCTGGCGGAAATCGTCCGCCAGATCGACGGCAAGCTCAACCTCGAACTCTTCGACACGCCGTCGCGCGCGCTGGAATACGCGCGCAACAACCGCGTCGATATCGTGCTCACCGACTACAAGCTGCCCGAGTTCGACGGCATCGAACTCGTGAAGCAGCTTCGCGCGCTGCCGCATTGCGTCGACGTCCCGATCGTCGTGATCACGGTCGTCGACGATCGCAAGATCCGCTACAACGCGCTCGAGGCCGGCGCCACCGACTTCCTGATCAAGCCGCTCGACGAGCACGAGACGCGCGCGCGCTGCGCCAACCTGCTCGAACTCCGCCGCCACAAGATCGTGCTGTCCGACCAGGCGCGCGTGCTGCAGTACCAGGTGGACCGGTCGGTGTCCGAGATCCACGAGCGCGAACTGGAGACGCTCGCGAAGCTCGCCAAGGCCGGCGAGTTCCGCGACCGCACGACCGGCAATCATCTGATGCGGATGGCGCGCTACTCGGCGCTGATCGGCACCAACCTCGGACTGGGCGCCGAGACCGCGCACGTGCTCGAGGTGGCGGCGCCGATGCACGACATCGGCAAGATCGGCATTCCCGACGCCATCCTGCTCAAGAACGGGCCGCTCTCGAAAGAGGAGGACGAGACGATGCGCAGGCACCCGCGCATCGGCTACGACATCCTGAAGGGCAGCCCGTCGAAGTACCTGTCGATGGGCGCGATCATCGCGCTCGGCCACCACGAGAAGTTCGACGGCTCGGGCTACCCGAACGGCCTGCACGGCGAGGACATTCCGCTGGTCGCGCGCATCGTCGCGGCGGCCGACGTGTTCGACGCGCTCATCTCCGAGCGGCCGTACAAACACGCCTGGCCGATCGCCGAGGGCGTCGAGTACCTGAAGGCGCAGCGCGGCCGCCACTTCGATCCGCGCTGCGTCGACGCGTTCCTCGCCGATCCGTCGAAGATCGAAGCCATCGTTCGCGAACTGGGCGACTGACCGGGCCGCGAGGGCCGCGCGCCTTCGCTCTTTCGCGTCGCGACGGCCGGCGTGCTGCCGCGTGAACCGCAACGGCGCGTGGCCCCGACGATCGGCTCTCACCTGTCGCACCTCATCCCGGAGCGATGACGCGACGATCGGGGCGGGTCGCGCACGATGCCATGCGAACGACACGGTCCGCCAACAGCGTCGGCGGCACGACGTGGCTCACGACGACGATCGTCGTCGCCCCCTTGAGCGCGCTGATCGAAGCTCCGACCTCGGCGGCGGACGCCGCATCGAGCTGACTCAGCGGCTCGTCGAGCAGCAGCAGGCGCGGTGACTTGAGGAGCGCGCGCGCCAGCGCGAGCCGCTGCTTCTGCCCGCCGGAGAGCCCGATGCCGCGCTCGCCCAGCCGCGTACGGTAGCCGTCGGGCAGCGCCGCGATGGCGTCGTGCACTCCGGCGCGACGGCAGGCGCGTTCGACCTCCTCCGCCGACGCGTGCGGGCGCGACAGCACGAGATTGTCGAGCACGCTCCCCGCGAACAGCACGGTGTCCTGCGGCACGATGCCGAGCGCCGCGCGCAGCGTGTCGCAGGCGAGCGCGCGCGTATCGCGGCCGTCGAGGCGCACGGCGCCTTCGGCCGGGAACGCGAACCCGGCGGCGAGTCGACACAGCGTGCTCTTCCCGCATCCGGACGGCCCGGTGATCACCACGCACTCGCCGGGCGCGACGTCCAGATCGAGCCCGTGCAGCAGCCAGCCGCCTTCGCCGTGCCGGAAGCCGACGCGCTCGAAGGTCAGGCGCGCGGCGCCCGCCGCGTCGGCGCGCACCCCCGACCGCGGCTCGGCCGGCACGTCCATCACGTCGGCGAGGCGGCGCACCGCGATCGCCGCCTGCTGGAACTGCTGCCAGAGCCCCGCGAGCCGCAGGACCGGCTGCGAGACGCGCGAGGCGAACATCTGGAACGCGACCAGCATGCCGATCGTGAATTCGCTCCCGCGCATCACGAGCCACGCCCCCGCGCACAGGATCGCCGCCGTCATCGCCTGCTCGAGCGCGCCGGCCGCGGACTGATAGCCGTTCGCGAGCTGGCGCGTCGCGAACCCGGCGCGCAGCCACGCCCCGAGCGCGTCGTCGTAGCGTCGCGTGAACGAGGCTTCGAGCTCCAGCGCCTTGACGGTCTCGATCCCGACGAGCGACTCGGTGGCGAGCGCCTGCGCGCGCGCGCCGGTCATGAACTCCTCGTTCAGCCGCCGCTCCAGCGACGGCGCCACCGCCAGCGACAGCGCTGCGAGGGCGCCGATGCAACCGAGCGCGACGAGCGTGAGCGGCGCGCTGTAGAACGTCATCACGACGATGAACACCAGCGCGAACGGCAGGTCGAGCACGACGGTGATCGCGGCGCCGGCGAGGAACTCGCGCACCGTCTCGACGCCGTTCAGCCGGGCCACGAGCACGCCGACCGGCCTCCGCTCGAAGAAGCCCAGCGGAATCCGCAGCAGGTGCGCGTACACCCGCGAGCCGAGCACCGCATCGACCCGTGTCCCGGCATGCACGACCACGGTCTGCCTCAGCCAGCCGATCGCCGCGGAGAACGCGATGAGGAGCGCGAGCGCGGCAGCGACCACCGCGAGCGTGCTCGTCGCGCGGTTGACGATCACCTTGTCGATGATGACCTGGCTCGCGAGCGGCAGCGCGAGCCCGGCGAGATGCAGCGCGAGCGAGGCCGCGAGGACGTCGCGCACGGCGTCGCGGTGGCGCGCGAGTTCCGCGAACACGGTCCGGAAGCCGAACCGCCCGGACGGCGCCGCCGCGGCCTCCCCGACTTCGGCGTCGTCCGGCAACCGGACCAGCACGGCCGTCCCGGTGGCCTGCGCGGCGAACACTGCGGCGGGTGCCTCGTTCGGCGCGCGCGATCCCGCGGCGAACCAGACGACGCGATCGACCGAAACCGAGACGACGAGCGACGGGCGCACCTGCGCGATCACCTGCGTTCCGCCGCCGGCGTCCTCCGGATGCGGCGCGCGAAGCATCGCCACGCAGGGCATCGGCGCGCGGGCGAGCGCGGCGACTCCCGCTTCGACCACGCGGACGTCGAAGCCCGCTTCCCGCAGGCCCTCGACCAGCGTGACGAGCGAGTGCGGCGGCGGCGTGCGCGCGACGTACGCGGTCGCGTCGAACGCGCGCCGGTGCAGGTTGCAGAGGCTCCCGATCGCCCATTGCACGTCGGCGGGCGCGATCGAGGCGGACGCGGAGAATGGCTCGTCGCGCATGCCGTCAGGTCCGCGGAACGGCGCGAACGCCCACCGTGGTTCGCATCGGTCGCCTACCGTTCGCGACCGGCCTCGCCCCAGGCCCGGCGCAGCGGCGAGAGCAGATATTCGACGACGCGGCGCTCGCCCAGCAGGATCTCGGCGGACACGAGCATGCCGGATGCGAGTTCGAACGGCGCATCGCCCGCGCGCAGCGCCTGCGCGGCCAATGCGACGCGCACCCGGTAGCCGGAGGCCGCGGGCACGTCGGCGGACGGCTCGGTGGCGTCGGGCGCGACGTGGATCACCTGCCCGTCGATCGTGCCGTACTTCTGGAACGGATAGGTGACGAGTTTCACGCGCGCCTCCCGTCCCGGATGCACGAAACCCGCGTCTTCGTGACGGACGAGCACCTCCGCGACCAGCTCCTCGCCGGCCGGAACGAGCGTGACGAGCGGCGTGCCCGCGGCGACCACCGCGCCCGCGCCACGCGCGGCGACGTCCTTCACCGTACCGGCGTACGGTGCACGGATCTCGACGCCCTCGGCTCGGTGGAGCGCGCGGGCGAGCGCCTCGCCCACGCGCGCGATCTCCGCGTCCGCCGTCGCCCGTTCGGCCAGCAGTTGAGCGCGATACCCCGATGCGATCTGGTCGCGGCGCGTGCGAGCCTGGACGCCAGCCGATTCGAGCCCCGTGACGACGTGACGCTGGGCCTCGAGTTCCGCCGCCTTCTCGATCGCCTCGCGTTCGCGCTCGAGCGCGGCGAGTTCGCTCGCGAAGCCCTCGCGCCGCAACTCCGCGTAGCGCTCCGCGGCGGAGCGCACGATCGGCACCACGCGTTCGAGCTTGCGCTCGGTGGCCCGGGCGGCGGCCAGGTCCTGCTCCAGGCGCACGATCGCGGCGGACTCCTGCCCGAGCGCATCGGTGTGCGCCTGCCGGTTCGCGCGAAACTGCGCCAATGCGGACCGGAACGCCTCCTCGTCGTCGTCCGAATGTTGCCGGGGGGGCGTCCCGGCGAGTTCCGCGTCGATGCGGCGACGCTGGAGGTCGCGCCGCACGAATTCGGCCCGCAGCGCGCGCGTCTCCGACGAGGCCAGCGTGCCGTCGAGGCGGATGAGCGTCTCGCCCTCGACCACGCTCGCGCCTTCGGCCACCAGGACTTCGCGCACCACGCCCGCGTCGGCGGGCTGGACGATCTTCGTCTGCGTCCGGGGCACGAGGCGGCCTTCGGCCACGACCACGACGTCGAGCTTCCCCAGCAGGGCCCAGGCGAGCGCCGTTGCGCCGAAGCAGAGCAGCAGATGCAGCACGCGCCGGCGCCGGGGGGCCATCCGCGTGTTCTCCAGACGCTCCCAACCCGGAGCGAACGCGCCATCTTCGGGAACGGCGCGCTCCGAGGCGGTGAACGCGAACATCGGCCGGCGAGGTCTCGGTGGGTCGTCGGGCGCGCGGGGGTTCAGCCTCCGCGGTGCGATGGGGCGTCGGGCGGTTCGATGCCGCGCGGCGCGTCGTGCGCCATCCACCACGGCAGGCGCGTCGGCAACGATGCGGCCTCGGCGTCATCGTGGTCGCCGGCGTGGCCCGCGAGCGCGTCGGCGACATCCGCCGCGGTCAACGCGTCGGGATCGAACGCGGGAGGCGATGCGATCGCGCAAGGTGCCGCGTACGCGGGTCCGCTGCCGAGCGCGCGCGCGACGTCGATCGAGCGCACCGGTCCCGAGCCCCCATCGGCTTGCGTGCCGCAAGCGGGCGCGTGCCCGAGGGGCATGGCGGCGTCGGGACCCGTCCAACCCATCCCGGACTCGTTGCCGGGCTCGCGGACGAAGTTCATGGTCTCCGGCTCGTGGGTCACGCGAGGCTTGAGCACCGGCAAGGGACCGGACGGAGCCGGCTCGAGATCGGGCTCGATGCCGCCGACCGGCAACGCCGGCGTGGGACCGGACTCGCCGGCGCCGGCGGCTGCCGCGAGATGGATACCGAGGTCGCCGTCCCGCCAGTCGCGCACCCGTATCGCGCCGCCGCCTGCTGCCTCCGCCCCGGTCGCCACGACGAGCGTCGTGCCCCCCGCGCCGTCGCTCTCGGTCGCGTACTCGACATCGGTCTCGCCGCCGTCGAGCGTGATGCCGTCGAGGACGATCGCCCCGATGCCATCGGTATCGTCGACGACGTCGACGCCCTCGCCGCGCGCGAACACGTAGGTGTCGTGCCCCGAGCCGCCTGCGAGGTGGTCGGCGCCCTGCCCGCCGGTGAGGCGGTCGTCGCCCCCTCCGCCGTCGAGCGCATCGTCGCCGTTGCTCCCGGACAGCGTGTCGTCGCCGCCCGCGCCTTCGACGAGGTCATCGCCCGCCGCGCCGTCGAGCATGTCGTCGCCGGCGCCGCCATGCAGACGATCGACGGCCGCGCCGCCGGCCACCGCGTCGCCGTCGTCGCGGGCGAACACCACCTGGTTCGATTCGCCCGGCGTGCTTCCGATCGTCACGGTCGCGCCCTCGCCCTGCGTCCGGTCGACGAAGCGCCACGCACCGGGCGCCGCTGCCGCCGCACCGGGCTCCGCGCCGAGCGCGCTGCGCCAGGCGAGGAACTTCGCGCGGTCGTCGACCCAGGCGTCGCTCAGAATCGCATCGCCGTTCATCGGATCGAAGCGGGCGATGGCAGGTTGAGCGCCGCCTTCGACATCCACGAACGCGAACGCGTCGAGCGATGCCAGCGCACGCAGCAGCGCAGGATCGCTCCGCGCCCGGTTCGCCAGCACGGCGCTGCCCTCCTCGGCGAGCGACACGAGCGTGCCGCGCGTGCCGCGCGCGTCGATCGCGAGCGAGAGCGCATCGACGCCGTCCTCCGCCGACGGCGTGACGCCGATCGTCCGCCACAGCCGGTCGCGCACCGTGGTCCCGCGCGTCGCGTCGTCGCCGCCGGAGGATTGCCACAGCGCGTCGAACAGCGCGTCGTCCACCGAGGGGTCGATCGCGCGCACGAGTTCGCGGTGGCTCGACCGGAGGTCGGCGGGAGCGGGCTCGCCGGGCTCAGCGTCGGCAGGCGGTTCGTCCGTACCGCTGTCGGTCGACGGTACCGCATCGAGGGGCTCGGGCGCCGGGTCCGACGCCGGGACCACGTCATCGGCCGGAGCCGCGCCCTCCCAGGCGGGTAGCCAGCCGGGCGGCGCACCTGGCGGCGCCGCGATCGTGCCGCGTTGCAGGCCCTGCACGATGCGCTCGTGCGAGAAGCCGAGCCACGCCGCGACGACGAACGGCATCGGCGGCACCGAAGGGTCGATCGCTGCGGCAGTCATCGCGTACGCTCCTTCCGGCGCAGGTCGGAATGCCGCGCCGGTCGGATGCCACGCTAGGCCGCGGGGCGGCGAGCGTCAATTCGGCCGAACGGACGATGCACACGGCCGCGCCGCTCGCGGGCCCCGACAGCGAGCCGGTGTCGCGCGCGTCGCCGCGGCGTCGTTCAGGCGCGGGCGTGCCTGCGGACGAACGCGTCGATGCGGCGGACGCCTTCGACGATCGCCTCGTTCGACGCCGCGTAGGAGAAGCGGATGTGCTGGCCGTCGCCGGGGACCCGGCGGCCGAAATGGATGTCGGCGAGCACCGCGACGCCTGCTTCGTGCAGCAGGCGCTTGCGGAAGGCCTCGGAATCCGCGCACCCGGTCATGCGGCAGGCTTCCGTGACGTTGGGCCACGCGTAGAAGGCGCCGCCCGGCGAGCGGCAGGAGACTCCGGGCACCGCGTTCAGCAGGCCGACGATCAGGTCGCGCCGCGCGAGGAAACTCGCGCGCATCGCCTCGGCCTCGTCCTGCGGACCGGTGATCGCCTCGACCGCCGCCCACTGCGAGATCTGCGACGCGCAGGAGTCGGTGTTGGTGATCCAGCGCGTGAACACCGGCGCGAGCGCGCGGTTCGCGCAGTACCCGATGCGCCAGCCGGTCATCGCCCAGGTCTTCGACGCACCGTCGCTGATCACCGTGCGCTCGAGGAGGCCGGGCCGGGTCGCGATCGACTCGAAGCGGCCGTCGTAGGCGAGCCGCGAGTAGATTTCGTCGGCGTAGATCCACACGCGCGGATGGCGCTCGAGGATCGCGGCGATCGCGTCGAGGTCCGCGGTGCGCAGCAGGCCCCCGGTCGGGTTGTGCGGCGTGTTCAGGATGACGAGCCGGGTCTTCGGCGTGATCGCCGCCTCGAACTCCGCCGGATCGAACGCGAAGTCGCGCGACTCGCGCAGGAAGATCGGCACCGGCACCGCGCCGTTCGCGAGAATCTGCGACTCGTAGATCGGGAACCCCGGCACCGGGTAGATCACCTCGTCGCCGGCGCCGTAGTCGGTCGTCGAGGCGATCGTGTAGGCGATGAACGGCTTCGCGCCGGCGCCGACGACGACGTCCTCGGCCGCGATCGCGAGCCCGCGCCGCGCGCCCATGTCGTGCGCGGCAGCCGCACGCAGTTCGTCGATGCCGGCCGACGGCGTGTAGCCGTGCCGGCCGGAACGGATCGCCGCGATGGCCGCGTCCTGGACGCGCGGCGGCGTCGGGAAGTCCGGCTGGCCGATGCAGAACGAGACGACGTCCGCGCCGGCCCGCACGAGCGCGTTGACCTCCGCCAGCACGACGAAGGCGTTCTCGGTGCCGAGCGATTCGGCGCGGCGCGACAGCGGCGGGACGACGGCCTGCGGATTTCCGGGAGCGTTCATCGATCGCGTCGACCGCCGGTGCGAATTCAGAAATGCGCCTGCGTGATCGCCAACGTGCAGAGTCCCATCAGGATCTGCGGGACGATGCCGAGCACGAGGAGCAGCAGGCCGTTCGCCGACAGGAGCACCCGCGTGCCGCCCGGCGCGACGATCGGGGCGGATTCCGCGGGTTCGTCGAAGTACATGAGCTTGACGACGCGCAGGTAGTAGAACGCCCCGACCACCGAGGTCAGCACCGCGGCGACCGCGAGAGCGACGAAGCCCTGGTTGACCGCGGCCTCGATGACGGCGAACTTGGCGTAGAAGCCCAGCGTCGGCGGGATGCCGGCGAGCGAGAACATCGCGAGCAGCATCATGAACGCCCACCAGGGCGAGCGCCGGTTGAGTCCCTTGAAGTCGTCGAGCAGGTCCGCCTCGAACGACTCGCGCGACAGGAGCAGGATCATGCCGAACGCGACGAGGGTCATCAGCACGTAGGTGACCGCGTAGAACATCGCCGCGGAGAACCCGTTGAGATCCGCCGCGAGGAACCCCAGCAGCATGTAGCCCATGTGCGCGATGGTCGAGTAGGCGAGCATCCGCTTCAGGTTCACCTGCGCGATGGCGACGAGGTTCCCGAACACCATCGACAGGAGCGACAGCACGATCAGCATCCCCTGCCAGTCGAACTCGAGCCCTTTCAACGCCCCCGCGAGCAGGCGCAGCGTGAACGCGAACGCGGCGAGCTTCGGCGCCGTGCCGATCAGGAGCGTCACCGGTGTCGGCGCTCCGTGGTACACGTCGGGCACCCACATGTGGTAGGGGACGACGCCCAGCTTGAACGCGATGCCCGACACGACGAAGACGAGCCCGAATACCAGGAGCGTGCGGTCGCCCTGCGCGCCGAGCGTCGCCAGCGCGATCCGGTCGAGGTCGAGCGACCCGGTGGCGCCGTAGACCATCGAGAACCCGTACAGCAGCACGCCCGAGGCGAGCGCGCCCAGCACGAAGTACTTGATCGCCGCCTCGGAAGGCGCCGCGGCGTCGCGGCGCAGCGCGACCAGCGCGTACAGCGCGAGCGACATCAGTTCGAGGCCGAGGTAGAGGGTCACGAGGCTCGCCGCCGACATCATCACCATCATGCCGAGCAGCGCGAACAGCGCCAGCACGAACATCTCGCCGCGGTAGAGCCCGCGCGCGGCGAGGTAGCCGCGGGAATAGGCGAGCGTCAGCGCCACCGCGATCAGGGCGAAGAGCTTGAGGACGTCGGAGAGCATGTCGTCGACGACCAGGCCGCCGAAGACGCGCACCGGGTCGATGCGCGCGGTCACCACCACGACGACGATCCCGAGGAGCAGCGCCGCCTGGGTGAGCCGGTAGCTGATCGCGCGCCGCTCCTCCGGCACGAACAGGTCGACGATCAGGATCACGCAGGCCGCCACGAGGATGACGATCTCGGGCAGGACGGCGGCGAGATGGGGCATCATCGCGGGGCTCAGAGTTTGGACTTCGCGACGTGCGCGAGGAGATCGGTGACGGTGACGTGCATCACGTCGACGAAGGGCGCGGGCCACACGCCCATCAACAGCACCGCGGCCGCGACCAGGGCGAGCAGCCAGAATTCGCGGCGCGACAGGTCGGTGAGCGCGGCGACCTGCGGATTGGCCACCGCGCCGAAGACCACGCGCTTCACCATCCACAGCGTGTAGGCGGCGCCGAGGATCAGCGTGACCGCGGCGGCGGACCCGATCCAGACGTTCTCGCGGATCGCGGCGAGGATCACCAGGAACTCGCCGACGAACCCGGACGTGCCCGGCAGGCCCGAGTTGGCCATCGCGAAGAACACCCAGAAACCGGCGAACAGCGGCATCGTGTTGACCACGCCGCCGTAGTCGGCGATCTGGCGGCTGTGCATGCGGTCGTACAGGACGCCGACGCACAGGAACATCGCGGCCGAGACAAAGCCGTGCGAGACCATCTGCACCAGCGCGCCCTCGACGCCGAGCGCACTGAACAGGAAGAAGCCGAGCGTCACGAAGCCCATGTGCGAGATCGACGAGTACGCGATCAGCTTCTTCATGTCGGCCTGGACGATCGCGACGAAGCCGATGTAGATCACCGCGACGAGCGACAGCGCGATCATGAAGCCGGAGAGCAAGTGCGCGGCATCAGGGACGATCGGCAGGATGAAGCGGATGAAGCCGTAGCCGCCGATCTTGAGCGTGATCGCGGCGAGGATCACCGAGCCGCCGGTCGGCGCCTCGACGTGGGCGTCGGGCAGCCAGGTGTGCACCGGCCACATCGGGACCTTGACCGAGAACGCGAGGAAGAAGGCGAAGAACAGCGCGACCTGGACCGGCATCGAGAGCGGTACCCGGTACCAGTCGGCGAGCGCGAAGCTCTCGGTGACGTTGTACAGGTAGACCAGCGCCACCAGCATCAGGAGCGAGCCCAGCAGCGTGTAGAGGAAGAACTTGATCGCCGCGTACACGCGCCTCGGGCCGCCCCAGACACCGATGATCAGGTACATCGGGATCAGCATCGCCTCGAAGAACACGTAGAACAGCACGCCGTCCATCGCGGCGAACGCGCCGTTGATGAGCCCGGACATGATCAGGAACGCGGCCATGTACTGCGCCACGCGCGTCTGGATCACCTCCCAGCCCGCCCAGACGACGACCAGCGTCATGAAGCTGTTCAGCAGGATGAACAGCACCGAGATGCCGTCGACGCCGAGGAAGTACCAGGCGTCGAAGCGCGGGATCCACTCGGTCCGCTCGACGAATTGCAGCGCCGAGGTCGTCGTGTCGAACAGCCCGTAGAGCGGCAGCGTGACCGCGAAGCCGGCGACGGCGCCGGCGAGGGCGACCCAGCGCGCCTTCGGGGCGTCGGAGTCGCGGTGCAGCACGAGCACCGCGAGTCCCGCGACGATCGGGACCCAGATCGCGAGCGACAGGTAGGGCAGCATCAGGGGCGACCCCACCAGACGAGGAGCCCGAACAGGCCGACGATCATCGTGAACGCGTAGTGGTAGACATAGCCGGACTGGACGTGGCGCACGAGCGCGGAGGCGAGGCCGATCAGTTTCGCCGTGCCGTTCACGAAGAATCCGTCGATGACGCTGCGGTCGCCCACCTCGGAGAACAGGCGGCCGATGCGGCGGAAGCCGCCGGCGAAGAACCAGTCGTTGAAGCGGTCGAAGTAGTACTTGTTGTCGAGCAGCGTGTAGACCGGGCCCGCCAACGCCTTGAGCCGCTCGGGCAGCGCCGGATTGACGAGGTAGCAGTACCAGGCGGCGGCGATGCCGGCGAGCGCGAGCCAGAACGGCGCGGCGGTCACGCCGTGCATCATGAAGCCGACGACCCCGTGCCAGTCGCGCGCGAGTTCCATCAGCACGTCACGTCCGGGGGCGACCAGGATCGACGGGCCGAACCAGCCGCCGAAGAGCATCGGCTCGATGTACGCCCACCCGGCGAACACCGACGGGATCGCCAGCAGGACGAGCGGCACGGTGACGACCCACGGGCTCTCCTTCGGCGGATGGTCGGCGTCGACGCCGTGGTGCGCGTCGGGTTCGCTGCCCGCGTCGTGCGACGCGTCGTGTCCGTGCTCCGGGTCGGCGTCGTGCTGCGCGGCCGGTTTGGTCCAGCGCGGCTCGCCGTGGAACGCGAGGAACAGCATCCGGAACGAATAGAACGCCGTGATGAACACGCCCGCCATCACCGCGAAGTACGCGTAGCCCTGGCCCGGGATCTTCGACAGGTGCACGGCCTCGATGATCGCGTCCTTCGAGAAGAAACCGGCGAACGGCGGAATGCCGGCGAGCGCCAGCGACCCGACGACGGCCGTGATCCAGGTGACCGGCATGTACCTGCGCAGGCCGCCCATCCGCCGCAGGTCCTGCTCGTGGTGCATCGCGATGATCACCGAGCCCGCCCCGAGGAACAGCAGCGCCTTGAAGAACGCGTGCGTCATCAGGTGGAAGATCGCCGCCGAGTACGCCGAGACGCCCAGCGCGACCGTCATGTAACCCAGTTGCGACAGCGTCGAGTACGCGACCACGCGCTTGATGTCGTTCTGGACGATCCCGAGGAACGCCATGAACAGCGCCGTCGTCGCGCCGACGACCGTCACGACCGAGAGCGCCGTGGCCGACTGCTCGAACAGCGGGCTCATGCGCGCGACCATGAAGATGCCGGCCGTCACCATCGTCGCCGCGTGGATCAGCGCGGAGATCGGCGTCGGGCCTTCCATCGAGTCGGGCAGCCAGACGTGCAGCGGCACCTGCGCGCTCTTGCCCATCGCGCCGACGAAGAGACAGATGCAGATGAGGCTCGCGAGCGACCAGACGACGCCGCCGCCCAGGTCGATCGTCGCGCCGCCGATCTCCGGCGCCATCGCGAACACCTTCGCGTAGTCGAGCGAGCCGGTCGCGGCGAGGACGAGCCCGATGCCGATCAGGAAGCCGAAGTCGCCGACCCGGTTGGCGAGGAATGCCTTCAGGTTCGCGTAGATCGCGCTCGGCCGCTCGTACCAGAAGCCGATCAGCAGATACGAGACCAGGCCGACCGCCTCCCAGCCGAAGAAGAGCTGCAGGAAGTTGTTGCTCATGACCAGCATGAGCATCGAGAACGTGAAGAGCGAGATGTAGCTGAAGAAGCGCGTGTAGCCCGGATCCTCGGCCATGTAGCCGATCGTGTAGACGTGGACCATCAGCGACACGAAGCTCACCACCACCATCATCGTGGCGGTGAGCGGGTCGATCAGGAAGCCGATCGTGAACCGGAGGTCGCCCGACGCGACCCAGGTGTAGACGTCGCCGTTGAAGAGATGCCCCGAGAGCACGTCCCGCAGCACGACGAAGGAGCCGGCGGTGGAGAGCGCCACGCCGAGGATGCACAGCCAGTGCGACACGCCGCGGCCCAGCCGGCGGCCCCAGAAGCCGACGACGGCGGACGCGACGAGCGGCGCGAGCGCGACGACGAGATAGAGGGTCTTCATGTCCATCGCGCGGGCCTATCCCTTGAGCTTGCCCAGGTCGTCGACGTCGATCGAGCCCACGTTGCGGAACAGGAGCACGAGGATCGCGAGGCCGATCGCCGACTCGGCCGCGGCGACGGTCAGGATGAAGAACACGAACACCTGGCCCGCCATGTCGCCGAGGTGGCTCGAGAACGCGACGAAGTTCAGGTTGACGGCGAGCAGCATCAGCTCGATCGCCATCAGCAGGATCAGCACGTTCTTGCGGTTGAGGAAGATGCCCGCGACGCTGATCGCGAACAGCATCGCGCCCAGCACGAGGTAGTGCGTCAGCGTCGGCGCGGTCAGGAACGACAGCACGGCCTCTCCCCCTTTTCCCCGATCCGTTGCGCGCGGGCGTCCGCGCTCACGGGCCCTCGCGCCGCTCGGACGCCATCGTGACCAGCCGCACGCGGTCCTCGCGGCGCACCTTCACCTGCTCGGCCGGATCCTGCCGCTTCGTCTCGCGGCGCCGGCGCCAGGTCAGCGCGATCGCCGCGACGATCGCCACCAGCAGCAGCACGGCCGCCAGTTCGAACGCGAACACGTAGTCGACGTAGATCAGGCGGCCCAGCGCCGCCGTGTTGCTGCCCGGCGGGATCGGCGCGCCCGACGGCGCCGCCGGCGTCCCCGACAGGATCACCAGCACCATCTCGAGCAGCACCAGGGCGCCGACGACCGTGCCGAGCGGCAGGTAGCTGCGGAAGTGCCGCCGCAGCTCGTCGAAGTTGACGTCGAGCATCATGACGACGAACAGGAACAGCACCATCACCGCGCCCACGTAGACCAGCACCAGCACGATCGCCAGGAACTCCGCCCCGAGCAGGAGCCAGATCGCGGCCGCGGTGAAGAACGAGCAGACGAGCCACAGCGCCGCGTGCACCGGGTTGCGCACGGTGATGACCCGCAGCGCCGCGAACACGAGGATCGCGGAGAACAGGTAGAAGACGGCGGTCTGGAACGTCATGGCTCGATTCGGGAAGCGAGAAGGGGGAAGGGGGAAGGGGGAAGGGAAAGCCGGGAAGAGGGAAGGGGGAAGGGGGAAGGGTGCGGCGTGGCCGAGCGCAGCCGGCGTGTCGAAAGCGGGTGATCGCAAGAGCCGGACATGTCGATGAGCGCGCCGCCGCATCGCACGGGCAGCACCCTTCCCCCTTCTCCCTTCTCCCTTCCCGTTTCGCCCTTCCCTCGTCCCTCTTCTCCGTTTTTCCTTCCCGGCTTCACAACGCCATGCACGCGTCGCCGCGTCTCACCCGTCCCCCTTCCCTCTTCCCCCTTCCCCGGATTCATCGGTAGCGCGCATCCTCGGCGCGATCCGCCGCGATCTGCGCTTCGAGGCGGTCGCCCACGGCGAGGAGCATCTCCTTCGTGTAATAGAGGTCGCCGCGCTTCTCGCCGTGGTATTCGAGCACGCGCGTCTCGACGATCGAGTCGACCGGGCAGCTCTCCTCGCAGAAGCCGCAGAAGATGCACTTGGTGAGGTCGATGTCGTAGCGGGTCGTGCGCCGGGTGCCGTCGGCGCGCTGCTCCGACTCGATGGTGATCGCGAGCGCCGGGCAGA
>JAANMY010000991.1_pt1 | contig 35184 bp, 21 predicted proteins | sample 7279691 | NCBI WGS metagenome assembly JAANMY01 (sample SAMN14094543, study PRJNA606508) | bioreactor metagenome | isolation source: A lab-scale SPAN reactor treating ammonium-rich wastewater day 388 | place: Ireland: Galway | collected 2018-02-07
TGCCAAGCACGCATCAGCCCACTAAAGTTCCACCCGTCCCACCGCACCGGGTGGAGGAATTTGACCCGGCCACAGGTGGAGGAGTTTGAAGTGGCCGCCGGGGACCTTGCCTTCCTCGAGCAGCGCCTCGAGGCGCGCGCGCAGCGGCGCGACGTGGGCGCCCAGGAGCGAGGGCTGCACTTCGTCGAGCATCGCGTGCATCGTGAGGAGCGCCTCGATCTCGGAGGGACTGAACCACAGACCCGGGAGCTGGAACGGCGCGGCGCCCGTCCGGGTCGAGTACCGGTAGCCGCCGGCCTCGCGGTCCCATTCGATCGGCGCATGGAAGCGGTCGCGCAGGTACTCGATGTCGCGCTTGAACGTCGCGTGCGAGACCTCGAGCTCGTCGAGGAACTCGCGCTTCGCGACCGGCCTGCCCGTGGCCAGCATGCGGTCGATGCGGTAGAAGCGTTCGGTGCGGTCCATCGTCGGGGGCGGTTGGCGCGGGGAGAAGGAGCGACGCAGGAATCGTGCCGGTCATGGCCGCGCTCGAGCCCGGATCGCCCGCATCGGCGCCTCTCGATCGGCCGGTCGAGGCACGATGCTGCGCCCGCATGGGCTCGTGGCGTGAGCCACCTTCGGTATCGGAGGACGACGAACCCTGGGGCCGCGCGGGCCGGAGCGGCGCCCGGCGCGGCGGTCAGCGCAACAGCCGCGGCCCCGCGGTGAGCGTCGCGGGCGGCAGGAAGGCCTGGGCCCCGGATGCGAACGCCGCATCGCCGAGGATCGTCCCCGCCGCGCCGAATCCGATGCCGGCGAGGCTCCCGGCATGGCCGTACCGATAGGCCAGATCGCCCCCCAGCGCCGAGTTGTCCGAACTGTCGGAGTAGGCGCTTGACATCGTGCCGGCGAGCGTCCAGCGGGTGAGGTTCGGATTGGTGGCGCGCGCGGCGTCGAACGCCGAGGCGATCGCCGCGAAGTTGAACCGCGTCACCCGGTGTTTCCGGGTCGGGTCGGTCGAGCCGGCGAGGTAATCGGTCGAGGCGTCGGTCACCACCTGCAACCGGGCGATCCTGCGGTTCGACGTCGCGACGTACCAGTCCTTCAGCGTGACCTGGTCGGCGCCGGCGTCGAGCACGAGGTCGTTGCCGGACTTCCGCAGGCCGAGGTCGGCGTAGCGGATGCCGCCGCCGAGCGACAGGACGTCGTCCGCGCCGGCCGCGGCGACGATCGTGTCCCTGCCGTCGCCCTTGTTGAACGCGAAGACGTCCGTGCCGGCGCCCGCGGAGATCGTGTCGTCGCCCTTGCCGCCGGCGATGAACTCGCGCCCCGCGCCCCCGGTGAGCGCGTCGGCTCCGACGCCGCCGTCGAGGAGGTTGTTGCCGGCCGTGTCGCCGACCGTGTCGTTGCCGTCGCCGCCCTGCACGACGTCGTTGCCGTTGCCGCCGGCGAGCGTGTCGTTGCCCACGGCGCCGAACAGGAGATCGTGGCCGTCCGCGCCGGTGAGGACGTTCGCTGCGGCGTTGCCGACGATCGCGTTCGACAGCGCGTTGCCGGTGCCGTTGACCGCGGAGGCGCCGGTCAGCGTCAGGTCCTCGACGTTCGCGCCGAGCGTCCAGGCGAGGGCGGTCTCGACCCGGTCGCTGCCGGCGCTCGCCGCCTCGGTAACGATGTCCGACACATGGTCGACGAGATAGGTGTCGTCGCCGCCGCCGCCGCTCATGGCATCGGCGCCGGCGCCGCCGTTCAGGACGTTCGCGGCGGCATTGCCGGTGATCGCGTTGGCGAGCGTGTTGCCGGTGCCGTTGATCGCCGACGTTCCGGTCAGCACGAGGTTCTCGAGGTTCGCGCCGAGCGTCCAGCCGACCGACGCGCGCACGACATCGGTTCCCGCACTTGCGCTCTCGACGACGACATCCGTGGCGAGATCGACGACGTAGCTGTCGTTGCCCGCGCCGCCGGAGAGCCTGTCGGCGCCCGCCCCGCCGTCGAGCACGTTGTTGCCGCCGTTGCCGGTGAGGACGTTCGCGAGCGTGTTGCCGGTGCCGTTGATGCTCGCCGACCCGGTGAGCGTCAGGTTCTCGACGTTGGCCGCGAGCGTCCACGAGATCGCGGCCTGCACGAGGTCGGTGCCCGAAGCCGCGGCCTCGACCGTCGTGTCGCCCGCGGCGTCGACGACGTAGGTGTCGTTGCCGGCGCCGCCGCTCATCGCATCCGCGCCCGCCTTGCCGTCGAGGACGTTGTTCGCGGCGTTGCCGGCGAGCGTGTTCGCGAGCGTGTTGCCGGTGGCGTTGATCGCGCTCGTGCCGGTGAGCGTCAGCCGCTCGACGTTGTTGCCGAGCGTGAGCGACACCGCCGCGAGCACGGTGTCGGTCCCCTCGGACGCATTCTCGGCGATGACGTCGCCGGTGGCCGAGACCACGTAAGTGTCGTCGCCCGCGCCGCCGCGCATCGTGTCGCTGCCCGCGCCGCCGTCGAGCACGTTCGCGGCGGCGTTGCCGACGAGGACGTTCGCGAGCGTGTTGCCGGTGGCGTTGATCGCGAGCGCTCCGGTGAGCGTCAGGTTCTCGACGTTCGCGCCGAGCACGTGGCTCACCGATGCCTGCACCGCATCGGTCCCGGCGGCGGCGCTCTCGGCGATCGTGTCGCCGAGGTGGTCGACGACGTAGGTGTCGTTGCCGGTGCCGCCGGCCATCGTGTCCGCGCCGGCGCGGCCGTCGATCAGGTTCGCGGCGGTGTTGCCGGTGAGGGTGTTCGCGAGTGCGTTGCCGGTGAGGTTGAGCGCCGAACCGCCGCGGAGCAGCGCGTTCTCGACATCCGCGGGCAGCACGTAGGCCACCGAGGCCTCCACGGTGTCGACACCCTCGCCCGCGCGCTCGACGACGACGTCGCTCGCGTGATCGACCACGTAGCGGTCGTTGCCGCTGCCACCCACCAGCTGGTCGGCGCCCGCTCCGCCGTCGAGCGTGTCATTGCCGCCGAGCCCGGTCAGCACGTTCGTGCCGCCACCCCCCTGGAGTTCGTTGTCGAGCGCGTTGCCGGTCGCGTTCGCCGCCGAGGACGTCGACAGATGCAGGTTCTCGAAGTTCGTGCCGAGCGTCGCGCTCACGGCGGAGACGAGCGTGTCGCGTCCTTCGTTCGCGAGCTCGATCAGCGTGTCGCCGCCGTCATCGACCGCGTAGGTGTCGTCGCCCGCGCCGCCCGCGAGCCGATCGGCGCCGGTGTACGCGTAGAGAAGGTTGTTCCCCGCGTTGCCTTCGATGTCGTCGTCGCGCACGCTGCCCCACGCATCGATGTCGGCGCTGCCCGTGAGGCGCAGGCGCTCGATGCCGGGGCCCTGGTACGAGGTCACGGACGCACGCACCTCGTCGGTCCCCTGGCCGTCGAACTCGACGACGACGTCGCCCGGATCATCGACGATGAACACGTCGTTCCCGACGCCGCCCGTCATCGTGTCCGCCCCGGTGCCGCCGTCGAGGTAGTCATTGCCGGCCGCGCCGTCGAGCGCGTCGTTCCCCGAGCCGCCGTCGAGACGGTCGTTGCCCGCGCCGGCGTTCAACTGGTCATCGCCTGCGCGTCCGGACAGCGTGTCGTCGCCCGGCGTGCCGAAGAGGATGTCGTCGGCGTCGCTGCCTCCGCTCGCGAGCGCGAGGATCGCCGCGGTGTCGAGCGAGCCTCCGTCGGCGAGCGTGATTCGCGTCACCGCGACGAGGTTGCCGGCGAACCCGTCCCGCACGCGCAGCGTGTCCGGTACGCCGGCGAGCGACAGCACGAGATCGGCGCCGTCGCGGCGGAGGTCGACGTCGGCCATCGCGATGCCGGCGCCGAGGCGGATCTCGTCGATCGCATCTGCACGGAATGTTCCGATCGACACCTCGTCCGCGCCGCCGCCGCGCGCGAAGTGGACGACGGCCTTCGCGCCGGCGTTCACGAGCAGCGTGTCATCCCCGGCGCCGCCATCGAGTTCCGCTTCGCCGGCGTACACAGACAGGTTGTCGCGGCCTTCGTCGCCCAGCAGCAGGTGGTTGCCCGCCGACGCGAACATCGTGTCATCGCCGGCGCCGCCGCGCGCGAGTCCCCGGCTGCCGGACAAGAGGATGCGGTCGGCGCCGTCGCCGCCTTCCGCCACGTTGTCGCCGAACGCGTCGACGAGCCTGTCGTCACCGCCGCCGCCGCGCAGGACGTCGTCGCCGCGGCCGCCTTCCAGATGGTCGCGGCCCTCGCCGCCGTCGAGCGTGTCGTGTCCGCTGCGGCCGAGAAGCCTGTCGTCGCCCGCCCCGCCGGTGAGCGTGTCGTCGCCCGACATGCCGTCGAGTTCGTCGTCGCCACCGGCCGCGTCGAGCGCATCGTTTCCGCCGCGGCCGACGCGCAGGTCGCCCGCGTCGGTCCCGGTCCACGATTCGGCCGGTGCCGAGACGGTGACCGCCTTTCTGGCGATCGCCTCGGCATCGGGCGAGCCGGCGAGAACGAAGCCGGTGCCCGGCTCGATGAGGTCGACGTGTTCGAGGCCGGAGCGAGCCGCGCCGGGGGCGAAGAAGTCGGGGATCGCGATGCGGTCGTCGCGGTCGCGGACGCGCAGCACCAGGTCCTCGCCCTCGCGTTCGACGACGAGGCTGCGATAGTCGGCGAACGGCACGCGCACGTCGAAGCGCGCCGGGCCGGAGAAGTTCGATTCCTCGCCGCCGAAGGTGATCGAGTCGCGTCCGCTGCCGCGCCCGAACGCGACGTCGATCGGGCCGCCGGAGGCGCCGCTCCAGAGTTCGATGCGATCGTTCCCGGCCCCGCCGTCGGCGAGCGTGCCCGGGTGGCCGACCAGGCGGTCGTCGCCCTCGCCGCCGTAGAGTTCGGTGCGCGCGTTGTTCGCGGAACTGGCGACGAGCAGGTCGTCGCCGCCTTCGCCGTACAGGCGCGACGCGTCGCCGGGCAGGTACGGGTCGGCGACGAGGGTGTCGTCGCCGTCGCCGCCGAACACGTACGCGTTGGTCTCGCGCAGCCTCACGACGTCGTCGCCGTCGCCGGCCTGGATGTCGTCGAGCAGGACGGCGATGCTGCCGAGGCGATCGTCGCCGTCGGTGCCGACGCTGATCGCCTCCGCGATCTCGTCGAAGCCGAACGAGCTGCCGTCGGCGAAGCGCACGCCGCCGAGCGCGTTGGCGTAGCTGTAGTTGGGGTAGGCGCCGGTGCGTGCGAAATGCGAGGCGACCCGGATCGAGTCGCCGGTGTCGCGGATCGTGACGAGGAGGTCGCTGCCGTCGAGGCCGAACGACAGGTCGGCCGCGGTGATGCCCGGCTGCATCTCGACCCAGTACGGCAGGGTGTCCGGGGTGCGCTTCGACGCCGGGTTGTAGAGCGTGATCGTGTCGTGGCCGTCGCCGCGGCCGAACAGGAACTGGCCGCCGTCGAACCAGATATCGTCCCCCGGACCGCCGTACGCGCGACCGCTCCAATGGAGTCGCGCCGCGCCGTCGAGGTCGAGGTCGCCGGATGCCGTGGTGCTGACGCCCGGGGTGAGCAGCGGTGATGAATCGCCGGTGATCGTCGCGCTTGCGCGGGCGATCGCCTGCGCGAGGGTGAGCGATTCGCCGTCGAAGTCGAAGGCGTCGATGCGCGTCGCGGTCATGCCTTCGGGAGCGGACACCGCGTAGGGCAGGCGCAAGCGGCTGCCGTCGGCGAGCGCGGCGATCAGGCTGGTGCCGTCGGTGCGGAACGCGACGTCCGCAGAGCGGATGCCGGACGCGAACCGGACGCGATTGGCGCCCTCTCCATCGATGACCACGTCGTAGCCCGCGCCGGCGCCGAACCGATACAGGTCGTCGCCCGTCCCGCCGAACGCGAAGTCGTTGCCCGCGTCGAATCCGAACGTGTCGTTGCCCGCCGCGCCGAAGCTGAGGTCGTCGCCGCTTCCCGGCGCGACAATGTCGTTGCCTTCGCCGCCCGAGACGAGGTCGTTGCCCTCGCCGGCGTCGATGGTGTCATCGTCGGCGCCGCCCGAGATGAGGTCATTGCCGGCGTAGCCGTCGAGCCGGTCGCGACCCGCGTCGCCCGCGAGCAGATCGGCGAGCGCGCTTCCGGTGACGGTGTCGTCGCCCGCGCCCCCGCGCAGGTCGACCGCGGCCACGGATCCGGCGGTGATCCGGTCGGCGCCCGCGCCGCCGGCGATCGCGCGGTGCGCCGCGTCGGCGGCGAGATCGAGCGCGGCGGGCAGACGCGCGTCGAACAATTGGGCGCGGGTCAGCGTCGTGCCATCGTCGAACGCGTAGCGCACCGGTCCGCCGCGCAGGCCGTCCTCGATGACCGTGCGTCGTCCGCCGCCGAAGTCGATGACGAGGGCATGCTCGTCGGCGCCGCCTGCGGCTCCGCGGGAGAGCGCGATCGAGGAGGCGGTGATGCCCGCGGCGAAGCGCACGGTCGACATGCCGCCCGCGTCGCGCACGCGATCGACGCCGAGGCCGTCGAGCAGGTAGGTGTCGTCGCCGGTGCCGCCGACGAGGAGATCGTCTCCTGCGCCGCCCGCGAGCGAATCGTTGCCCGCACCCGCGGTGAGCGTGTCGCTTCCCGTGCCCCCATCGAGCGCGTCGTTGCCGTCGCCGCCGTCGAGGGTGTCGTTGCCTGCATCCCCCGCGAGCGTGTCGCGACCGAGGCCACCTGCGAGCGTGTCGTTGCCCTCGCCGCCTGCGAGGCGGTCGGATCCCGCGTCGCCCGCGAGCGTGTCGCTTCCCGCTCCCCCTGCGAGCGTGTCGTCGCCGTGACCTCCGAGCAGGCGATCGTCACCGTCGCCGCCTTCGATCGTGTCGGCATCGTCGCCGCCATCGAGCACGTCGTTGCCCGCACCGCCGTCGAGGCTGTCCCGGCCGCCTGCACCGGTGAGCGCGTCGTTGCCCTCGCCGCCGGCGAGGCGATCGGGCGAGACGCCGCCTTCGAGCACGTCGTCGCCGATGCCGCCGGAGAAGTCGGACGCGCCGCCGGGAGAGGTGATGTGGTCGATCGCGGACGAGCCGGACGCGCCGAATCCGGGCAGCGTGATCGGCACGAACATCGTCGAGTGGCGCGAGAGCGCGGCGTCGATGGTGGTCTTCGCGATCGTCGCGCCGTCGGCGAGTTCGATCGCGGGGCGCGCATCGTCGGGGCAGTCGAGCGCGACGGCGAGGAGCGTGTTGCCGGCGAGGATCGCGAGATGTCCCGTGTTGCCCGTTTCGTCCTCGGCGCGCTGGAAGTCGAGCGACGAGGCCTCGATGCCCTCGGGCAGGATGATGTGATCGCCCGGGTCGAGTTCGGCGAGGAAGTCGGGCGCGCCGTCGCTGCCCAGGAGATAGCGATCGATGCCCGGCCCGCCCATCAGCAGGTCCTTGCCGCCTCCGCCGTCGAGGATGTCGTCACCGTCGCCGCCGGAGAGCGCGTCGGAGCCCTCGCCACCGTGGAGGTCGTCGTCGCCCGTCGCGCCGTTCAACCAGTCGGTGCCGTCCTCGCCTGAGATCCGGTCGCTGCCTGCGTCGCCGTGCAGCGCGTCGTTCCCGGATGCGCCGGCGAGCTCGTCATCGCCCTCGCCGCCTGCGAGCACGTCGTTGCCGTCGTCGCCGTCGAGCACGTCGGATCCGTCGCCGCCGAGGAGCGAATCGTCGTCGGCGCCGCCGTCGAGCCAGTCGTCGCCCTCGGAGCCCGCGAGGAGGTCGGCGCCGGCGTTGCCCGCGAGTTCGTCCGCGCCCGCGCCGCCCACGATCTGGTCGCTTCCCGCGCCGCCGCTGACGCGATCGTCGCCCTCGCCCGCGTCGACGACGTCGTTCCCCTCGCCCGCTTCGATGCGATCGTTGCCGCCGCCCGCGCCGCCGACGAGATCGCCCGCAATGGTGTCGTTGCCGAGGCCACCGATGAGCTCGTCATCGCCGAGTCCGCCGGAGAGCGTGTCGTCGCCGTCGCCGCCGTCGAGGCGATCGGCGCCCTGGAACGCCGCGGGGACGCGATCGAGCGCGTCGTCGCCGATCAACGTGTCGTTGCCGAGGCCGCCGAGAAGATCGTCCTTGCCGCCGCCGCCCGTCAGCCGATCGTCGCCGTCGCCGCCGTCGAGGAAGTCGTCGCCCTGGTCGGTGCCGGTCGTCGTCGCGGAGCCGTCGCCGGCGAGCCGATCCGCGCCCGCGCCGCCCGCGATCGCGTCGTTGCCCGCATCGCCCTGCAGGAAGTCGTTGCCTGCCTCGCCGAACAGCGCGTCGTCGCCGCGGCCCGCGAGCACGAAGTCGTTGCCTGCGCCGCCGTACAGGCTGTCGGCCGCGCCACCGGACGGATCGGGCGCGCCGTCGTCCATCCCGGTGAACGTGCGCGTGATCGTGCCGTTCACCTCGACGTCGGACCAGGCCCAGGTGCCGTTGACCGGAGCGACGTCCGCATCGCCGAGAAGCGAGTCGTCGCCTGCGCCGCCGACGAGGATGTCGGTCCCCGGGCCGCCGGCGAGGCCGTCGTTGCCGAGCGCGCCGACGAGGAGGTCGGCATCGTCGTTGCCGGAGAGCCAGTCGCCCTGCGTGCCGGTCGGCGTGCCCGACGACGCGAGCGCGGCACGCAGCGCGACGAGCGGATCGAACGAGGATGCGACGTCCGCGAAGAGCCGGTCGCGGCCCGCGCCGCCCTCGACGATGTCCGCCTCGCTCCCGCCTTCGACGATGTCGTCGCCCGCTTCTCCGTCGAGACGATCGCGGCCCGCGCCGCCCGCGATGCGATCGGCTCCGAGGCCGCCCAGCACGGTGTCGGTGTCGGCGCCCGCGTCGATGCGGTCGTTGACCGCGGTCCCGATGATGGTGTCGCGCTTGTCGCTGTTGCCGTCGCCCGCGATCGTGTTCGTCGTCGCCTGGTCGGGGATGTCGGCAAGCAGCGTCAACCCCAGCGCGCCCGCGCGATCGTCGTCGACCACGACCTGCGTACCGTCGGGCAGCGTGAGCGTGAGCGGCGAGTTGCGCGTCGCGACGACCTCGACATCGCGCCCGACCAGCACCGACCAGCGGTTGGCCGCCGCGCGGTCCACGAGGCCCACGCCGGCGATCGCGAGCGTGCGGCCCGAAGCGTCGATGTAGTCGATGCGCCCGCGCGCGTCGCTGTCGACGATCGTGTCCTTGCCCTCGCCCGCGCGGACGACGTAGGTGTCGTACCCGCTGCCGCCGCGCAACTGGTCGGCGAGGAGGCCGCCGTCGAGGCGATCGTCGTGCGTGCCGCCGTCGAGGATGTCGGCGCCGTCGCCGCCGGCGAGGCTGTCGTCCGACGCGTCGCCGTAGAGCTGGTCCGCGCCCTCGCCGCCGACCAGGCGGTCCGCGCCGTCGCCGCCACGGAGCGTGTCGTTGCCGCGGCGGCCTTCCAGCGCGTCGTCGCCGGCGCCGCCGTCGATCGCGTCGGCGAGCATGCCGCCGAAGAGCGTGTCCCGCGTGCTGAACCCGGTGATCGTGTTGGCGACACTTTCGCTCCCGAACAGTACCCGCTCGGGCGGATTGCCGAGCGAGTCGACGGTGCGTGTGCTGAAGTTGAGCTGCGCCTCGACGTCGAGGTACTGGCGCGCCGGCCCGGAGCGGCGCGAGACCTGCGGCGATCCATCGGCCTCGTTGCGGGCGACGAGTGCCGCGAGCATCCTCGCGCGCTCGGTGCGCCACGCTGCGCTGTAGTCGGCATCTGCGACGCGCGTTGGCCCGAGGGCGGCGTCGTGCAGCAGCGAGGAGCGCAATCCGCCGTGCGCCGCGGCGAGCTGCGCCTCGGCACCGTTCAACTGGAACGGCGTGAGCCACCGCAGCGCGACGAGCGAGGCGAGCGTCCCCGACGTGGACGAGGCGAGGGCGTCCAGGCCGAGACGCGCGATCGGCGCGATCGACGCGCGGCCGACGAGCGTTTGGTAGGTCGCTGAGTCCGTCAGCGAGTAGAGGTTCGCGTAGAGCGCGTCTCGCACTTCCTGGGGCGTGGGTGTCGCGCGTGTTCCGGAGAGCGTCGTGCGCAAGGCGTCGAGCGCGCCTTCGAGCTTGCCGAGGCCGCGATCGCTCGCGCCTTTGATGATCCGGCCGCTGGTCTCGAGCGACTCTTCGCCAGTGAGGCGGTTGAATGCGTCGTGAATCGCGAGGGATTCGACGAGATGTCCGATCTTGTGGTTGTTCGTGCCTACAAGCCAACCGCCCTTGTCCTCGCCTTCGACCAAGACCGGTGGCGAGGGATGCGCGCCGAGCCCCGCGATCATCGACCACCCGGGTTTCGCACGGACGTTGGTGAACTTCGCGGGATCGTAGGTGCCGCCGGTGATGTGGTAGACGCGCGCGATCTCGTCGAGCACGGGGCGATTGGTGATGCCGCCGAGGCCGGGCGCGTTGTACAGGTAGGCGTGATCGACGCGTTCCGGGAACTCCAGCGCGAGGCCGAGGGCGAGGAAGCCGCCGAGAGAGTGGCCCGTTACCGTGAAGTGCTCCGGGAGCACCTCGTTCGTGATCCACGCCTGGACCTGCTGGCGGAGCGATTGGTACTGACCCTGATACTTGGGTGAGCCGAGCAGGGCGATGTCTACGATGTCCGTTACGCGATCGGCGGCATCGTCGGTGCCGCGGATAGCGAGGACAACTTCACCGGACGAATCACTGTTCCTGAAGATCGTTACCGAAAGACCGTTCGTGTCGGTAATGGGCCCGTAAGGCAGTCCGGACATCAGGTCGTAGAAGTAGTACGGCTCACTCGAATGCTCGAACCGATCGATCGTTGCGTACTTGGAAAGAAATCGTGCTGCTTGCAGTTCTGTGAAACCTTGATCCGTGAATGGTAGCGGCGAGGGCGATCGTGGATCTACGTTGGCGTAGGCAGCTGACGCCAACTCTGCGAATGAGTACAGGGATGTGCTGCTAGCCATGTTCAACCCGCGCAGATCTACTTGGTGAAGATCGCTTCGACGAGTGTCCTGAGTACATCGTGTGGCGGGCAGGCATGCGCGTTGGAGTGCAGAAACGGGACGCCTTGGTTCTCCGTGGGGCGCACGTAACGGACTGCCGTTCCAAGTACCTTGCTATCAGCACGACGTATTAGTTGATACTCCATCCGCATGATCTCTGGCGAACCCGCTTGAATCCTCCGCGAGGCCGTACGCAAGCTGTAAGGTTGCCCATCATCTGCGCGGATCAGCTTGAGCAAGTCAAGGGAGCCATCGGCCTGTTTCAATTCCGCCGGCAACACATCAGTAGTTTCAACTCTGACCCCGCCATCCACCTTGCACAGCCGATCCACCTTCCAATCCGCATACATCACATCGAACCCGCACCCCCCCAACAACGGAGCGAGCATCAGCCCGGCAATCGCAGCAGCAGCCTTCACGGGTCACCTCCGGCGAAGCGCGTCTGAACGACCCACAAGACTTCCGTTCGAGTCGCAGGCCGGGCTTCTGCAGCGTGGCCCTCCATGCGACCGAATCATCGGAAACGGTACGCCTGTGCGCAATCGTCCGAAAGGCCTAGGCCGTCGTCGGTAGTCAGCGCATCGAGTTCGCCCGTGACCGGCATGGGGGAGCCGTCAGGTTGGACTTCGAGGAATCCTTGGCGCGCTGGTGCGTCGAGGGTTCGTTCGACAAATCCCCGCAGCGACAAGGTGGCCGCGATGGGGATCCGCCATTTCGATGCACCGGAAACCGGAGATCCGCGTCAGCGCGAATCAGTCTGGAGCCACGGCACGCCATGATGCAGATCAGGTTTCGTAGGCGACGAGGCGCGAATCCGTGGTCGATCCGCGGCGCCCGCCGGGGCCGAGACGCGTCGACACTCGCAGGGCGCCACGTTCTGCATCGTGACCGCGACGAATGCGCCGTGCACCGCGCCCCGGTCGCATAATCCCGGATCATGTCCGACTCCCACTCCCTGCGCGCGATTGCTGCCGCCGCGCTCGCGGCCATCGCGCTCGCGGCCCCCTGGGCGCGCGCGCAGGTGCCGGACCGCGCGACGCAACCGACGGGAGCGGACGCGCCGCTTGTGCAGGAGCTGCGCTATCGGACGAACTCGCCGAAGGTGCGCGAGCTGCAGGTACGGCTGCGGCACGCGAAGTACCTGGCCGTCTACGATGTGGAGGACCGCTTCGGCATGGTCACGCGCGAGGCCGTGATCAAGCTGCAGCGCGACAGCGGGCTGCCTCCGACGGGAGTAGTCGATCAGCGGACCTGGTCGGCGCTGCTCATGCGCTCGCGTGCGCCGACGCAGGCCGAACTCGACAACGTCGACGTCGGGCCCTGGTTCACGGCGCCCACGCAGCCGGCCTTCGTGATGGAGCTGCAGCATCGACTCCAGCAGGTGGGCGCGTACTCGGGCCCCGTCGACGGAACGTTCGACTCCGCCACGCGACAGGCGGTTGCCGCCTGGCGCACCCACATCGGATTGCCGGCGAGCGAGGTGATGGACGAGCGCACCTGGGCGCAGTTGATACGCCGCACCCGAAACCCGCGCTACGCCGAGCTGTTCTCCGCGCCGCCGGAGAGCACGCTGGTGCAGGCGCTCGATCCCAGGTGCACCAGGGGCAGGGTGGTGTGCATCTCCAGGAAGCAGCGGATGATGTCCTACGTCGTCGACGGCAGCGTGCGCTTTACCCGCGAGGCGCGCTTCGCCATGCCTGGCTGGGAAAGTCCCGAAGGAGACTTCCGCATCTGGCACATGAACGCCGACACGGTCTCGAAGATCTTCGGCGAGCGCACGCCCATGCCCTACGCGATCTTCTATCAGGGCAACGTCGCGATCCACTACTCGCAGGACTTTTCCGACAAGGGCTACGACAGCGGCTCGCACGGGTGCAGCCAGATGCGCGACTATCGGGCGGCGAAGTGGCTCTACGAACAGGTCCGGATCGGAGACCGGGTCGTCGTGTACTGACGGCGCCTTGGTGCGCCGCCCGGCTGACCGGGCGGACGTTGCTGACGGACACGCATCGGCCGCGCCGCGACCCGGTCCGCATGGCGGCAAGGCTTCGGTCACGCACGCACCGCACGGGTAGTTGATCCAGATCAGCCCGCCCCGCCCCCGAACGCGGGAAGCTCTCCGTTCCCCATCGCACCCGCCGCGACGCGCGCGCACGCGATCGACCCGCCCTCCGGAGGCCCGCATGAAAAAGTACATCTCGTTCCCGCTGCGCGAAGGCGTCCACACGCGCCAGGCGCACTGCGACATCCCCGACGGCCTCTTCGAGCGCGAGCACGGGCGCAACGGGTTCTTCGGCCCGGCGAGCCACATCCTGCACAAGCACAAACCGACGGCGTGGACGAAATGGGAGGGTCCGCTCGAGCTGACGCTGCTCGACTTGAACAAGCTCGGCGACAGCGCGGCCTGTCCGTGGAAGGCGCAGCGCTTCATGCACAACGGGCAGACGCAGGTGCACTTCTGGAAGTTCGGCAGTTCGATGCCCGACCTCGCGCGGAACGGCGACGGCGACATGATCCTGTTCTTCCACAAGGGCGAGGGCGACTTCTACTGCGACTTCGGGCACATGGCCTACCGCGAGGGCGACTACATCAACATCCCGCGCGGCACGACCTGGCGGCTCGAGACCCAGGTGCGCAACGAGGTCCTGACCATCGAGGCGACCGAGGACCTGTTCGTGCTGCCCGAGCGCGGGATCCTCGGCCACCACGCGCAGTTCGACCTCGCCGTGCTCGACACGCCGAAGATCGACGACGCGTTCAAGGCGCAGTACAGCGAGAAGGAGTCGCGGGTGCTCGCCAAGCGGCGCCAGCAGGTCACGACGATCACCTTCCCCTTCAACTTCCTCGACGCGGTCGGCTGGCACGGCGACTGCGTGCCGGTCAAGCTCAACTGGCGCGACATCCGCGAACTGCTGTCGGACCGCTACCACCTGCCACCGACGGTGCACGCGACGTTCCTGTCGAACACGATCATCGTGTGCACGTTCGCGCCGCGCCCGATCGAGAGCGACCCGGGCGCGCTCAAGGTGCCGTTCTTCCACAACAACGACGAGTTCGACGAGGCGATCTTCTACCACCAGGGCAGCTTCTTCAGCCGCGACAACATCAAGCCCGGCATGTTCACGCTGCACCCGTCGGGCTTCCACCACGGCCCGCACCCCAAGGCGTTCGCGGCGGCGGCGGCCAACAACAAGGGCGAACGCCGGTACACCGACGAGGTCGCGGTGATGATCGACTCGCGCTATCCGCTCGACCTCGACACCCGCACCGAGGCCGTCAAGGTGCACGGCTACCTCGACTCCTGGAAGGAGTAGGTCGTCAGCCGGGGCGCAGCGGGCCGCGGCGTCCGCAGCGAGCATCCGGCCGGTGATCCGCGTGGGGCGCGCTCGCGTTCACGCAGTCCGCAAGACGACAAGGGCGCCGCGAAGGCGCCCTTGTCCGTCGATGCCGCGCCCAATCACTTCCTGAGCGTCGCCTCCACCTGCTTGACGAGATCCGCGCCGACGTCGGGCGTGAACATGTCCCACACCGGCTGCACGCGGGCGCGCATGCGGGCGCGCTCGGCGTCGGTCACCTCGTTCACCTGCATGCCGCGTTCGGCCATCATCTTCTGCGCCGAGTCGGATTGCGCGCGCGCGACCTGCCGCTGGTAGGTGCGCGCCTCGACCGCGGCGTCCTTCAGGATCTTCTGCTGCGCCGGCGTGAGCTTGTCCCAGAACTTCTTCGACACGAGCGGGATGAACGCGCCGTAGCTGTGGCGCGTGATCGACAGGAACTTCTGGACCTCGAAGAGCTTGAGCGCGGCGATCACGGCGTTGGGCGTACCCTGGCCGTCGATCGTGCGGGTCTCGAGCGCGGTGTAGAGCTCGGGGACCGCCAGCGGCACCGGGTTCGCGCCGAGCGCCTTGATCGTCTCCTGCGTGATCCGCGCCTGGATCGAGCGGAACTTGAGCCCGCTGAAGTCCTCGACGCGCGCGATCGGATGCTTGCTGTTGGTCGCGTTGAAGAAGCCGTTCTCCCAGTAGGCGAGGCCGACGAGCCCGTGCGCCGGCAGGGTGTCCATCAGCTTCTGCCCGATCGGGCCGTCGAGGACCTTCTCCGCTTCCTCGGAATTCCTGAACAGGAACGGGAAGTCGAGGATCTCGTAGGGCTTCGACATGCCGGTGAGCGTCGTCGTCTGCGGCACCGTGAACTCGACCGTGCCGCCCTGCAGCGCGGAGGTCACCTTCACGTCGTCGCCCAGCGCGCCGCTGTAGTAGGGCTTGATGTCGATCTCGCCGTTGCTCTTGGCCTTCACCAGCTCGACGAACTTCGCCACGCCCTGTCCCTGGTGCGACTTCTCGGGCAGCGTGACGGCGAACTTGCCGGTGACCACCGCCGCGGCGGGGCAGGACATCGCGACGGCCAGGAGGCCGGCGAGGAGAGTGCTGCGGGACTTCATGGGTGCCTCCTTGGAAATGGGGATCGAAATGCTAGCGCCACCACTCGGCCGGCACGGTCACCAGCGCCGGGAACAGGATGAGGAGGATCAGGAGGCCGACGAGCGCCAGCAGGAACGGCCCGATGCCGCGCGCCGCCTCCGTGAACGTGACCTTGCCCACCGAACTGACGACGTTGAGCACGACGCCGACGGGCGGCGTGATCATGCCGATCGAGCAGTTCATGATGAACACCACGCCGAAATACACCGGATCGATGTCCGCCGCTTTGACGATGGGCAAGAAAACCGGCGTGAAGATCAGCACGATGGGGATGAAGTCCAGCACCATGCCGGCGAGGAAGACCACGATCATCATGGCCGCCATCAGGACCAGCGGGTGGTCCGAAATGGTCTGCAGCCAGGACCCGACCTGACCGGAAATGTCGGTCACGGTGATCATGTACGACGCCACCATGGCGAGCGCCGCCAGGAGCAGCACGACCGAGGTGGTCTGCGCGGTGGACAGCAGGCAGTGGTAGATGCTGCGCCAGGTGAGTTCGCGGTAGACGACCAGGCCGACGAACAGCGCGTAGGCGGCCGCGACGACCGCCGACTCGGTGGGCGTGAAGATGCCGAAGCGCAGGCCGCCGATGATGATCACCGGCAGCATCAGCGCCCAGCCCCCCTGCCCCAGCAGACGCAGGCGGCGCCCCCAGGGCACGCGCGGCGTCAGCGCCACGTTCTGGCTGCGCGCCACGAACCACCAGGCGATGACGAGCGCGAGCCCCATCATTACCCCCGGCACGATGCCGGCGAGGAACAGGCGGGTGATCGACACGTTCGCCACCACGCCGAAGATCAGGAAGCCGATCGACGGCGGAATGACCGGCGCGATGATGCCGCTCGCGGCCATGAGCCCGCAGGCACGCGCCGGGTCGTAGCCGGCCCGGCGCATCATCGGCACGAGGATGGCCGCCAGCGCCGCGGTGTCGGCGACCGCCGAGCCCGACAGGCTCGCGAGCAGGAGTCCGGCCGAGATCGCGACGTATCCCAGGCCGCCGCGCAGGTGGCCGACGAACGCGCTCGCCATCTCGACGATGCGCTTCGACAGTCCGCCGGCGTTCATGAACTCGCCGGCCAGGATGAAGAACGGCACCGCCATCAGGACGAAGTTGTCGGCGCCCGAGATCGCGTTCTGGACCACGATCTGCGCGTCGAACTGGCCGGTCACGAGCATCAGCGCGACGCCCGCGAACATCAGCGCGAACGCGATCGGAAGCCCCAGCGCGATCAGCCCGAGGAGCGTCGCGAGGAAGACGACGGCGGTCACGACGGCTCCTTGTTCGAGCGCGACGGGCGAGCCGTTTCATGCTCGATGCGTTCGGCGAGGTCCTCGATGCGGTCGCCGAGGTCGCGGGTGAGATCGTCGTCGCGGCCGCGCAGCGCCTGCAGCACGTTGTTGCACACCGGGAAGATCAGCGCCACGCCGAACACCAGCGCGACGCCGTAGAGCCACGCGTACGAGATCCCGAGCACCGGATAGCTGTTGCCGAGGTTGATCGTCGTCTGCTGCCAGCCGCCGACGATGAAGATGACGCAGCCGACGAGGATCAGCGCGCCGTTGAACGCGATGAGCCCGCGCCGCGCGCGCGGCCCGACCCAGCGGTGAAGCGTGTCGAAGCCGATGTGGCTGTGGCGCGCCGACGCGAGGACCGCGCCGAGGAAGATCAGCCAGACGAACAGGAGCCGCGAGAGCTCTTCGGAGACGGCGATGCCGGAGTTGAACGCGTAGCGCAGCACCACGTTGCCGAAGACGAGGATCCCCATGAGCGCGAGGGACGCGACGATGAGGATCTCGAATCCCCGGACGACCCCGCGGGCCAGCTTCGCAACCATCGACGCTCCTCCGATGCCCGCACATTCCCCGGGCGGTTGGTCTCGTGGACCCCGACCCATCGCCTGGGACTGGGATTCCGAACGGCGGGCCGCGTCGAGTCGACGCGCCTTCGATGCGGGCGCAGCGTCGCCGCGGCGCCCGCGTGGGTACGACCCGAGCTTACTTCGCTGCCTCCTTCGCCGCCGCGCCCTCCTTCGCCACCAGCGCGCGAATCTCCTTCAGCTTCGCCTTGGTGCGCGCCGCGTTGTCCGGTCCCATGCGCAGCAGGATCTTCTGGCCCGAGGGCAGCGCCTCGAGCGCCGGGTCGGCGTACTCGAAGAACACCTTCGGCTGGACCACCGCGAGCTGGCCAGGCTGCTCGCGCGTCGCGATCAGGAGGTCGAGCACCTGCACCAGGCGGTCGTTGAAGTGGCCCTTCGGGTAGCCCAACTCGCGGTAGGCTTCCTGGAACAGCGGGTAGAAGCGCACGTAGAGCGCGACGAGCTTCTCCGAGTTCACCGCTTCGAGCGCGCGCACGAGCGGCGTGTAGCGCGCGGCGTTCTGTGCGCTGATCGCGAGGTGGCCGTCGCGGGTGCCGACCTCGAACTTGCCGGGCACGGGCTTCAACGGCGAGAGCCGCTGCGCGTAGGTCTTGCGCGGCAGGTTGTCGACGGTTGCGACCACGCGGCGGATGAAGTCCTGCGAGATCAGGTAGCGTGCGATCGCGTCGCGGTCGATCGCGCCGGCGAGCCCCTCGCCGAGCGCCTTGTCGCTCTCCGCGAGCACGGGCAGCGGCTCGGCCGGCGAGGTGGTCTCGATCGGGAACTGCGGCGCGGTGTCGCGCGGCTCTTCCTTCGGCGGTTCGGTGGGTGCAGCCGGGGGCGGCGCGACGGCGGCGACCGGCGCGGGCTTCGGCGCGAAGGTCGTCGACCAGAAGTACCAGCCGATGCCGCCGATCAGGAGCAGCAGTCCGATCGCGATCAGCCATCCGCCCGACGACGGGCGTCCGCCGGCCGCGCCGCGATGGGCCGATACATCGTCTGACGATAGACGCAGGTCGGGCTCGGTGTCGTTGAGGTCGGGAGGATTCGCGGGGTTCATGGTCGTCTCCGAGGCGTGCCGCAGGGTCGATGGTAGTCCCGCGGGGGCGGACGGGAAATCGGCCGGGTCGCTCACGCTCCGCCCGCATCGGTCGACGTGCTCGCACGATGCGGCGCCGCATCGATCCGTCGCGGCTCCGCGCTTCATCGCGCCGGCGACCTCGCTGCACTGGAACGCTCGTGATCGTCGTGCTTCGTCGAGAGCTCAGGATAGGTGCGTTCACGGCGGAGGCAGGCGGTCCAGCGCGTCCAACACCTTCCCGGCCGCCACGATCACGGCATCGACGAGCGCGGGCTCCACGCCGATGTCGCCGCGGTACTCGGCGAGATTCCGGTGCGCGTGCGCCTTGTCCAGGACTCGCCACACTTCAGGTCCGAGCCCGAGCGTGTGCGGCAGCACCTGGAAGACGATGTAGCGTTCCTTCGCGCGATAGCCGGTTCGGCGCAGGGCCGCGAGGGCGAGCGAGAACGACGCGTTGTAGGCGAGGTCGAACCGGCTCTCGATGCCGAGCGTGGGGTTGGCCGCATCCGTGAGCCGGACGCGGCCCATCCGCACCAGGCGGTCGAACTCCTTGCGGTCGGGAGGCTCCGCGGAGAGCGACCTGCCGGCCTTCACGAGATTCTCAAGCGGCGAGGACATCGTCGGATCCGATGAGCCACAGCTTCGGTTGCTGCACGACGCGCGTGACGAACGCGCTCTCGTCGCGCAGCGCCTGCGCGAAGCCCGCGCGGTCGTAGATCGTCGGATTGACCTTGCGGCCGAGCTCTTCGCTCGCTGCTTCGAGCGCGGCGAACACCTCGGCATAGCCGATCGAGTCGCCGACGATCATCAGGTCGATGTCGCTCGACGCGGTGTCCTGCCGCTTGGCCACGGAGCCGTACACGAACGCCGCGGCGATCGCGCCCGCGAAGGGCGCCAGCGCGGCCTTCAGCGGCTCCGCCAGTCCGAACGTCTTGCGAACGATCGCTGCGAGTTCCTCGAAGATCGGCGAGTCGCGATTGGCCTGGTAGTGCTTCTGCGTGCCGATGCGGCGCACCGTGACGAGTCCGCTCTGCTCGAGGCGGCCGAGGACGCGCTGCACCGCCCCTCGTCCTGCACGGGCGAGCCCGATGAGCTCGGTCGAGAAGAAGCTGCGGTCGGGCTGGCCGAAGAGCAGGGCGAGTACCCGCTGCTCGGACGACGCGAACAAGGCGTCGGCCAGGCCCTTGGGGCGGGAGGTCCGGTTCGAATCCGATTGCGACGTACCCATTTCGGGTACTTTACGACCGAAATCGGGTATGTTCAATCAGAGCAGCGAGTTGCGGCCGCTTGGGGCCTGCATTTGTATTCCTCGGTCCCATTTCCGACGAACGGCAGTTGATTACGACAGTAAAAGTGGCATTATCTGCGGCATGAACGCGCCGCACCCCGGATCGCCCTCCGCGCCCACGCACTCGCTCGACGACCTCTCCGCGCTGGTCGACCTGCCGAAGCGCACGGTCCGCTACTACATCCAGCTCGGCCTGGTCGACCGCCCGGACGGCGAGACGCGGGCGGCCCGCTACGGCGCGCGGCACGTCGAGCAACTGCTGCAGGTCCGCAAGTGGACCGACGCGGGCGTGTCGCTGGAGCGCATCCGCGAACTCTTGGCGGGGGAGACCCCGCCGGTCCCGCCGCGACCGCGCGCGGCCGGATCGGTCGAAGTGGTGAGCCATCTGACGATCGCGGACGGGCTCGAACTCACGCTCGAGCCGGGGCGCGCGGGGCTCTCGCCCGAGGCGACGCGCGCGCTCTTCCGCGGCGTGATGGCGCTCTACGAAGACATCCGAAAGAAGGAAGGCGAGTCATGAGAGACGAACCCGCGATGCTCCGTTCGACCACCGGCGAGACGATGACGCTCGAAGGCGTCGACGCGAAGGGCCGCGTACGCGGCCTGCTGTTCGAACTCGACGTCGAGCAGCGCTACCGCAATCCGCGCGACACCAACGTCGAGGCGATCTACACCTTCCCGCTGCCGAGCGACGCGGTGATCCTCGGGCTCGACGTCACGCTGAACGACCGCAAACTCGTCGCCGCGGTGGTCGAGCGCAAGGCCGCCGAACGCAGCTACGAGGAGGCGATCGACAAGGGCGACTCCGCGATCATGCTCGAGCGCGCGGCCGACGGCCTGTGCACGCTCAACCTCGGCAACCTGATGGCGGGCGAGCGCGCGACGATCCGCTACCGCTACGCACGGCTCCTGCGCTTCGAGCACGGCAGCGTGCGCATCACCGTGCCCACCGTGATCGCGCCACGCTACGGCGATCCGCAGGCGGGGGGCCTCGCGCCCCACCAGGCGCCGGCGAGCGACCTCGCGGTCGCCTACCCGTTCACGCTCGCGATCGACCTCGAAGGCGAGATCGCCGCCGGCACGCTCGCCTCGCCGTCGCACGCGCTTTCGATTGCGGCGACCGCGACCGGCATGCACGTCGGCCTCGCGGGCGGTGCGTTCCTCGACCGCGACTTCGTGCTGACCGTCGCCGGCCTCGAAGGCCGCTCGCTCGCGGTGGTCGCGCGCGACGGCGAGCGCTACGTCGCGCTCGCGAGCTTCTGCGCCGACGTGCCGAAGGCGGCGGATGAGTTGCCGCTGACCGTGAAGCTCCTCGTCGACTGTTCGGGTTCGATGGGCGGCGACAGCATCGACGCCACGCGGCGCGCCCTGCACCGTATCCTCGCGAACCTCGACGCGCGCGACCGCTTCTCGTACTCGCGCTTCGGCTCGAGCGTCGTCCACGAAACGCAGGGCCTCGTGCGCGCCGACGAAGCCGCAGTGCGCGCCGCGGCGCTTCGCGTGGGGCAGACCGACGCCGATCTCGGCGGGACCGAGATGGAATCCGCGCTGGGACAAGTGTTCGCGATCGGCGGACGCGACGGCGCCGCCGACGTGCTGATGCTGACCGACGGCGAGGTCTGGAATGCCGAGCACCTGATCGCGGAAGCGCGCGGCGCGCATCAGCGCGTGTTCGTCGTCGGCATCGGCAGCGCGCCCGCGGAAGGCGTGCTGTCGAAGCTGGCCGAGGCGACCGGCGGCGCCTGCGAGTTCGTCGCGCCCAACGAGGACGCCGAAGCCGCGATCCTGCGCATGTTCTCGCGCCTGCGCGCGCCGCGCGTGGAACGCGCCGACGTAACCTGGCCGGCGACGCCCGGCTGGGCGACGCCGCTGCCGCGCGGGCTCTTCGGCGGCGAGACGGTTCACGCGTACGCGGGATTCGACACCGCGCCCACCGGCGCCGTCGCGATCGCGCTGCACGCGAAGGCCGGAACACCTCCGCTCACTGCCGCCACGGAGATCGGCGCGACCATCGTCGAGGATCGCACGCTCGCGCGCATGGCGGCGGCGCGGCGCATCGAGTCGGCGAGCGAGGACGAAGCGCTGCGTCTCGCGCTCGACTACGAACTCCTGACCGCGCGCACGAACCTGCTGGTCGTGCACGAGCGCGCGGCGGAGGAGAAGGCCGCCGACCTGCCGCAACTCGCGCAGGTCGCGCAGATGCACGCGGCGGGGTGGCATGGAGTCGGCAGCGTGCGCCGACTCGCCAGCATGAGTGTCGATAGCGCAGTCGTTGACTTCGCCTGCTTGGACCGGTTGCCCAACTTTGGCGACCTGACCAGTCGCAGCGCTTCGACGTGCGGCCTGTACGTCCATTCCGATCCGCGCCCACCCGAGGTTTCCGAGGGACGCTCGAACGCTTCCGCTCCGGATGCGCAGGGCGCCTCCGACACGCTCGACGCGTTCCTCCGGCGCCTCGCGGCGGACCATGCGCAGCGGGTGCCGACGACGCTGCGGGAGTTGCTCGATCTCGGCGTGCCCGCGGCGATCGTCGAGCGCATCGCAACGCTCGTCGGTAGCGATGCGAGTGAAGCGGACGTCGTCGCGGCGTTCGTCGCGGAGGCTGTTCGACGCGACAGGAGCGCGTCGCCGCTCGCGTGGCTCACGCCGCGCGCGCTGCGGCATCGCCTGGCGGCGCGCCGCTCGACACCGGAGCTTCGCAACGCGGTCCGGGGCGTCGTCGACGAATGGAGCACGTCGTTCGCTGTCGTGGGTTGAGCATCGCGGGACGGGCCGCGCAGCGACCTGCGCGGCCCGCAGCGGGGCGATCCCCCGTCAACGGGCCGGCCCGGCGGTGCGTTTGAGGCGATGCTCGTCCGGGAGCAGAATGCGCCGTGTGCCGGCGGATTCGTGATCTCCCGGCACCTTGCCCGCGACGCCGGACCCGGAAGCCGGTTCCCTCCCGTGGAGCACACCATGCGCCGAGCCCTCGTTCCCACCCTCGTCCTCGCAGCCGCGGCGCTCGCGATCGCCGGCATAGCCGATGCACGAGGTCCCGGAGGCGGGGGTGGTGGTGGAGGTGGCCGCGGCGGCGGCTCATGGAGCGGCGGCGGTCACGGCGGCTCGGGCGGCGGATCGTGGGGCGGCGGCTCGTGGAACGGCGGCGGCTCCTGGAACGGCGGCCACGGCAGCTGGGGCGGCTCGGGCGGCGGTTCGTGGAGCGGCGGCGGCGGATCCTGGAACGGCGGCTGGCAGAACACCGGCGGCCGATGGCACGGCGGCTCGTGGAACGGCGGCTGGCGCGGCGGCACCTGCTGGAACTGCGGCTGGGGCTGGCGCGGCGGCTGGGGCTGGGGATGGAACACCGGATGGTGGGGTCCCTGGGGCGGCTGGTGGTGGCCCGCCTGGGGCGTCGGGACCGGAGTCGCGATCGGCGCGACCTGGCCGTGGTGGGGCACGACGACGGTCGTGGCGCCCGCGACGACGACGGTCGTTGTGCCGTCGAGCGGCTGGGACGCGTCGATGCCGTCCGGACAGATCGTCCGGCGCGAGCCGCCCCCGGCATCCGTTTCGGGCAACGCGCCGATGGTGCGGCTCTTCTGCCCGACGACGCAGGCGTTCTATCCCGACGTGACGCAGTGCTCGCAGACCTGGGTGCAGGTGCTGCCGGGACCGGCGGGCGGCACACTGCCGCAGTCGAATTCGCCGCAACCGGCCGCGCCCTCGCCGCAACCCTACGCACCGCAGTCGGACACGCCGCAATCGCGCGCGCCCTACGGGGCTCCGGCGGCGCCCGCCGGAGCGTCGCGCGGCTATGACGTTACCGCGTCGGCTGCTTCGCCTTACGTGAAGGCGAGCGCGCCCGCATCGCGCAGCGAGCCGATGGCGACGGCGTATCCCGCGCGTCCGCGCATCCTCGTGCCTGCGCCCCGCGCGGACCTGCCGCGCCGCGCGACCGCGACGCAACTCGCGCAAACGCAAGTCGACTGACGGCGTTCTTCGCCGTCGCGTAGTTCGCGGAGCTCGGCTTCGGCTGGTCCCGGGCAGGAGTCAGGAGTCAGAGGACAGAGGCCAGAGGCCAGAAGCGCCGACGACTCCGGTGGCGGCGCATCAAGCGCCGTTGCGAGATTGCCGTGAGTTCGGCCCCACCCGAACGACTTTCGCCTCGACGGATCGAACCTCGTCAGGCTAACGTTCGACCCACAAGGCTGCCGCAACGGCGCTCAATGCGCCGCCACCGGAGATATCGGCGCATCTGTCTTCTGTCCTCTGACTCCTGATTCCTGAATCCGCCCGCCATGACCGCCGCCGCCGGCCTCGTCACGTTCCTGTTCACCGACATCGAGGGCTCCAGCCGTCTCTGGGAGACCGAACCGGAACGGATGCGCACGGCGCTCGCGCGTCATGACGCGCTGATCCGCGGCGCCGTCGGGCGCCATCGCGGCACCGTCGTCAAGATGCTGGGCGACGGCGTGCATGCAGCGTTCGATGATCCGGCCGATGCGATCGAGGCGATCGTCGCGCTGCAGCTCGCGATGGGCGAGCCGCCGCCGGCAGGCGGACTCGCGCTGCGCATCCGCAGCGGGCTCAACTGCGGCGCGGTCGAGCGCCGCGACGGCGACTTCTTCGGCAGCGCGGTCAATCGCGCGGCGCGCATCATGAGCGTCGCGCACGGCGGCCAGGTGCTGCTGTCGCAGTCGGTCGTCGCGCTCGTCGTCGATCGCCTGCCCGACGGAGTGACGCTGCGCGACCTGGGGCTCGTGCGCCTGCGCGACCTCACGAGTCCCGAGCACGTCTTCCAGGTCCTGCACCCGGCGCTGCGCCACGATTTCCCGGCGCTGCGCTCGCTCGAAGCGACGCCGAACAACCTGCCGCAGCAGGTCACGACGCTCGTCGGGCGCGAGCGCGAGATCGCCGAGGTCAAGCGCCTCCTGACGACCACGCGGCTGCTCACGCTCGTCGGCGCAGGCGGCATCGGCAAGACGCGCATCGCGCTGCACGCCGCCGCCGAGGTGATGGACGACTACGCGAACGGCGTGTGGTTCGTCGATCTCGCGCCGCTCTCCGACGTCCGGCTGGTGCCGCAGACCGTCGCGACCGCGCTGGGCGTCGCCGAGGAGGCCGGCTCGACCTACACCGATGCGCTGGTCCACTTCGTGAAGGACAAGCAGCTGCTGCTCGTGCTCGACAACTGCGAGCACCTGCTGCATGCCTGCGCCGACCTCGCAACGCATCTCCTGCGCGCGGGGGCGGAGTTGCGGATCCTCGCGGCGAGCCGCGAGGCGCTGCGCGTCGCGGGCGAAACGAGCTACCCGGTGCCGGCGCTCTCGGTGCCCGACGCGCGCGTGCCCGTGACGCTGGAGACGCTGCGCCACTACGAAGCATCGCGATTGTTCGTCGAGCGCGCGGCGGCCGCGAATCCGCGCTTCCAGCCGACCGCGGCGAACGCCGCGTCGATCGCCGACATCTGCCGCCGGCTCGACGGCATTCCGCTCGCGATCGAACTCGCCGCCGCGCGCGTGCGCGCATTGCCGGTCGAGGCGATCGACGCGCGGCTCTCCGATCGCTTCCGCCTGCTCTCCGGCGGCGACCAGACCGCGCTCCCGCGCCAGCAGACGCTGCGCGCGCTGATCGACTGGAGCCACGATCTCCTCACCGAACCGGAGAAGGTCCTGCTGCGGCGCCTGTCGGTGTTCGCCGGCGGGTGGACGCTGGAATCCGCGGAGGCGGTGTGCGGCGGCGGGACGCTCGCCGACGGCGACGTGCTCGACCTCCTCGCGCATCTCGTCGACAAGTCGCTCGTCGCGATGGACGCCGACGGCGCGCGCTACCGGCTGCTCGAATCGGTGCGCGCGTACGCGCGCGAGCGCCTCGAAGCCTCGGGCGAAGCGCCGGACATCCGCTCGCGCCATCTCGACCACTTCGTGCGGTTCGCCGAAGAGATGCGGCCTGCGCTCAACGGTCCGGAACGTCCGCGGGCGCTCGCGCGCTACGACGCGGAGCGCGAGAACCTCGTCGATGCCTACGGTTGGGCGGCGAGTTCCGAGGGAGGAGGCGAGAAGGGTCTGCGCCTCGCGCACGCGAGCGGCTCGTACCTGTTCATCCGCGGGCAGCCGGGCATGGCGCTGCGCATCAGCCAGGACGCCCTGTCGCGTCCCGACGCGCAGGCGCCGACGCCGGCCCGCTGCCGCACGCTGTTCGACGTCGGCCAGCAACTCTGCTTCACCGGAAGCTACGCGGAGGCGCAGCCGCACCTCGAGGAATGCCTGGCGATCGCGCGCGCGTCCGGCGACCAGGCGATGGTCGCGCGCGTGCTGCAGCCGCTCGGGATGGCGGCGTTCGGCCGCGGCGACCGGAAGGCGGCCCGCGACTACCTCGCGGAGGGCGTGGAACTCGCGCGCCAGATGGGCGACAAGCGCGAACTCGCGGCCGCGCTGACCGGACTCGCGCAGATCCATCGCGTGGAGGGCCTGCTCGAGCCCGCCGAGCCGCTGTACGACCACGCCGTGGCGCTCGCGCGCGAGATCGGTGATCGCGAGAGCGTCGCGATCGGACTCCTGAACCTCGCGATGGTGTCGATCGGGCGCGGCGTGGGCGAGCGCGCGGCCGGGATGCTGCGCGAGGTGATCGCGATCGCGGCCGAGACCGGATCGAAGCAGGTCGGGCAGTGCGCGCTCGACGTGTCGGCGGGGCTCGGCGCGTGGTGCGGCGAGTGGGAGCGGGCGGCGCTGTACTTCGGCGCCGCGCAGGCGCAGGTCGACGAGACCGGACTCAAGCGCGACCCGGCCGACGAGGCGTTCCTGCTGCCGCTCATCGGCCGCGCGCGCGAGGAACTCGGCCCGTCCGCGTTCGAGCAGGCGGAGCGCCTGGGACGGGGGCGCTCCTACGACGAGGCGATCGACGAGGCGCGCTCGTGGCTCATGCGCGCCTCGTGATCGCGAAGGACGTCAGCCGTTGCGGATCCAGGGGTCGAACTCGCAGACGACCCCGGACTTCATCTCGCGAAAGCGCAGCATGTAGTCGTAGGTCTCGGTGTTCGTGTTCGCGTTCTTCCAGCGGAACCGCTGCTTGCACGCCATCGTGGGGTTGGGATCCGCGTTACCGTTGTTGGTCTCGGTGGTGCCCATCTCGCCAAACTGTCCATCGTCCTCGACCTCCTTGAGGAACGCCCCGTCGCCCGAGCCGGGGCAGAACCGGAACTCCTTGTCGGCCTGGTCGGTCTTCAGTATCCACACCATCCGCACGTTGTGCTTCGTCCCGGTCAAGTTCACGTTGACGGCGTCGGCGGCGTTGGCGTTCTTGAACGCGCAGCGGTTCTTCTTGGTGAGCTTGACGAGGACCTCGATCTTGCACTTGTCATCGCCATCGTTGGGGCAGTCGATGGCGCTGACGCGCACCGGCGGAACCTGCGCGCTCGGCGTGTTCCATGCGGCGACCATCACGGCGAGCGTGGCGACGCCGACCGACCCCAATGCAATCGTGCGAATGCGTGGCATGGCGGTTCTCCCCTGAGGTTGCTGCGGCAAGTCCGTGGCTCCCACCTTCTCAGCCGTTGCGGATCCACGGATCGATCGTGCACGACCGCCCGCTCTTCGGATCGGAGAAGCGGATCTGGTAGGCGTGCGTGCTGCCGGGATTCGCGTTCGCCCAGCGCCAGGAGCGGAACGGCCGGCACTGCGTCTCGGTGTCGAGGTGTTTGCGCGAACCGGCGGCGTCGTCGACGCCGAAGCTCTCGTAGACGTCGCCGCGTGCACCGTCGAATCCGGGCTTCAGGGTAACGCTGTCGCGGTCGCAGAACGCGAAGCCGCGCGGCGCCTCCCACTGCAGGAAGACCGGCCGGCGGCCCGTGAGTTCGAGCTCGCCGGGCTCGACCCGGAAACTGCCGAGCGCACAGGTGTGCGGGCCGGTCGAGTCCTCGACGACGCGTATCTCGCAGTGCGCGCCGGGCCGCGACGTGTCGCAGCGCACCCACTTGGCATCGAGCGGTACCGAAAGCGGCGCGGTGGCGCACGCAGAGACGAGGAACGTGGCACCGACGCAGAACGACAGACGCGAGATGGACATGTCCGGTTCTCCCCGAGAGTGGCCCGCGTTGGCGGACCGTCGAACGGTTGATCGAAACCCAGGACAACTTGTAGCGGACAGGCGGCAGTCTGGCCCTGTTCGCGCTGCGTCGCAATCGTCCGGACAGGGGAATCTTCGCGTTTCGACCGCTGGAGGCGGGGCCGGTCGTCCACGGGTGCGCTCGGATGCTGCGGCGCGGAACCCGCCGCTGGCGCGCCTGACAGGTTGACCCGGATCAAGCGCGTTCGTCTTCGACCGTCCCGGCCGTGTCGCCGGTTTTCGGAGCGCTACACTCGCCGCTCGACCGCTCGACCGCTCGACCGCTCGACCGCTCGACCGCTCGACCGCTCGCCGGCCGCTCCGCTCCACGCACCCGAAGGATGGGACATGAACGACACCGTCAAGTACGTGCTCGATGAATCGCGCATTCCGCGCGCCTGGTACAACCTGCAGGCCGACCTGCCGAAGCCGCTGCCCCCGGTGCTGCATCCGGGCACGAAGAAACCGGTCGGGCCCGACGACCTCGCGCCGCTCTTCCCGATGGAGCTGATCCTGCAGGAGGTCACGCAGGAGCGGGAGGTGCCGATCCCCGAGCCCGTGCGCGACGTGTACCGGCAGTGGCGGCCCTCGCCGCTCTACCGCGCACGGCGGCTCGAGAAGGCGCTGCAGACGCCGGCGCACATCTACTACAAGTACGAGGGCGTCTCGCCCGCCGGCAGCCACAAGCCGAACACCGCCGTGCCGCAGGCGTTCTACAACCGCGAGGCCGGGGTGCGCAAGCTCGTGACCGAGACCGGCGCGGGCCAGTGGGGCAGTTCGCTCGCGTTCGCGGGCGCGCTGTTCGGCATCGACGTGCAGGTGTTCATGGTGCGCGTGTCCTACGACCAGAAGCCGTACCGGCGCGCGCTGATGGAGACCTACGGCGCGAGGTGCGTCGCCTCGCCGTCGAACCTCACCCACGCGGGCCGCGCGATCCTCGCGCAGCGGCCCGACCATCCGGGCAGCCTCGGCATCGCGATCTCGGAGGCGGTCGAGATCGCCGCGCAGCACGACGACACCAAGTACGCGCTCGGCAGCGTGCTGAACCACGTGCTGCTGCACCAGACCGTCGTCGGGCAGGAGGCGATCGAGCAGTTCGCGCTGACCGGCGACTGGCCGGACGTCATCGTCGGCTGCACCGGCGGCGGTTCCAACTTCGCGGGCCTCGCCTTCCCGTTCATCGGCGCGCAGCTTCGCGGCGGACGCAAGATCGACGTGGTCGCGGTCGAGCCGGCGGCGTGCCCCTCGCTCACGCGCGGGCGCTACGCCTACGACTTCGGCGACACCGCGCACCTGACGCCGCTCACCAAGATGCACACGCTGGGCTCGACCTTCACGCCGCCGGGCTTCCACGCGGGCGGCCTGCGCTACCACGGGATGGCGCCGATGGTGTCGCACCTGCAGGAACTCGGCCTCATCCGCTCGATCGCCTACCACCAGTCGAAGGTGTTCGACGCCGGCGTCCAGTTCGCGCGCGCCGAGGGCATCGTGCCCGCGCCCGAGGCGAATCACGCGGTGCGCGCCGCGATCGACGAGGCGATCCGCTGCCGCGAGGAAGGCGTCTCGCGCACGATCCTGTTCATCCTGTCCGGCCACGGCCACTTCGACATGCAGGCCTACATCGACTACTTCGGCGGCAAGCTTCAGGACCTCGACTACGACGAGTCCGAACTCGCGATGGCGTTGGCAGGCTTGCCGAGCGTCGCCGAGGTCGCCTGACCTCACGGATGTCGCTCGTCGCGATCCAGGACGCCGAACTCGCCTACGGCCTCCATCCGCTGCTCGACCGCGCCGGACTGACCGTCGCCGAAGGCGAGCGGATCGGGCTCATCGGGCGCAACGGCACCGGCAAATCGTCGCTCCTCGCGGCGATCGCCGGAACCCTCGCGCTCGACGACGGCGAGATCCGGCGCCGCGACGGCCTGCGCATCGCGATGGTCGAGCAGGAGCCCGTGCTGCCGGTCGCGTCATCGCTGCGCGAGAGCCTGGTGCTGCGCGGCCACGTCGAGCGGATGGCCGACGAGCGCGAGCGCTGGCGCGTCGAGGCGCGGCTCAACGAGTTCCTGCACCGGCTCGGCCTCGACGAAGCGGCGGATCCGGCGTCGGCGTCGGGCGGCGAGCGCAAGCGGGCGGCGCTCGCGCTCGCGTTCGCGCTCGAGCCCGACCTGCTGTTGCTCGACGAACCGACCAACCACCTCGACATCGACGCGATCGCGCAACTCGAGGAACTCGTGCGGCGCGCGGGCGCGTCGATCGTGATCACGCACGACCGCGCGTTCCTCGACGCGGTGGCGACGCGGATCGTCGAACTCGATCGCGGTCTGTTGCGCTCGTACCCGGGCAACTTCGCCGCCTGTCAGGCACGCAAGGCCGGAGAACTCGCGGCCGAGGCGGTCGAGCGCCGCAAGTTCGACAAGTTCTGGGCGCAGGAGGAAGCCTGGATCCGCAAGGGCGTCGAGGCGCGGCGCACGCGCAACGAGGGGCGCGTCAAGCGCCTCGAGCGGCTGCGCGAGGAGCGCGCGGCGAGGCGCGAACGCCTCGGCAACGTGAAGCTCTCGCTCGACGCGGGCGCGAGTTCGGGCAAGCTCGTCGCGGAGCTGGAGAACGTCACGAAGCGCTTCGGCGATCGCACGATCGTGCGCGACCTGTCGCTCGTCGTCATGCGCGGCGACCGGCTCGGACTGATCGGACCGAACGGTGCGGGCAAGACGACGCTGATCCGCCTCATCCTCGGCGCGCTCGCGCCCGACGAGGGGCAGGTGCGGCTCGGCACCAACCTCGAGGTCGCGTACTTCGACCAGATGCGCGAACAGCTCGACCCCGAGCGCACGCTCGCCGACACCATCAGCCCGGGCTCCGAGTGGATCGAGATCGGCGGGCAGCGGCGGCACGTGCTCACCTACCTGGGCGAGTTCCTGTTCCCGCCGGAGCGCGTGAACGCGCCGGTGAAGACGCTCTCCGGCGGCGAGCGCAACCGCTTGCTGCTCGCGCGGCTGTTCGCGCGGCCGGCGAACCTGCTCGTGCTCGACGAGCCGACCAACGACCTCGACATCGAGTCGCTCGAACTCCTCGAGGAGACGCTGCAGGGTTACACCGGGACGCTCTTGCTCGTGAGCCACGACCGCGCGTTCCTCGACAACGTGGTGACGCAGACGCTCGTCGCGGAAGGCGCAGGCAAGTGGCAGGAGTACGCGGGCGGCTACAGCGACTGGGTCGTCCAGCGCCAGAGGGGCGCGGACGCCGGAGCGAATGCCGGAGCCGTCATTCCTGCCGGAACGGTTGTCGAATCGCGCAGGTCGCGGGGAGCGTCGTCAGCGGAACCGGGTACGGCGGAGCGCGGAGATCAGGCGCCTGCGTCGACGCCACCCGCCCGCGTGAAGCTTTCGTTCAAGGAGCAGCGCGAACTCGAATCGCTGCCCGCGGAACTGGAGACGCTCGAGCGCGAGCAACACGAGATCACCGCCCGGATGTGCGCGCCCGACTACCATCGCCACGGACCGGAGGCGCATCGGCGCGACCGGGCGCGCGCGGAGGAGGTCGAGCGCCTGCTCGCGGTGCGGTTCGAGCGCTGGGCGGCGCTCGAGGACAAGGCGGCTGCGGCGACGAAGGGGAAGGGCTGATCGGTGCGCGTCGGGGGCGGCGACCGGCTCGATAGCGGGCGGGTCCCGGGAAAGCCGAAGGCCCGCGCTTGGGGCGGGCCTTCGTGATTGGTGGCGAGCCAGGGACTCGAACCCCGGACCAAAGGATTATGATTCCTCTGCTCTAACCAGCTGAGCTAGCTCGCCAAAGCTTTCGATTATCGCAGTCATCCTGAATTGCGTCAAATCGTATCTTGGGCGTCCCGAGTGGCGAGCTCGAAGGTCCGACGCTGTTGACGCCGCACCGGACCCTGGCGGAGGACCTCGGCTCAGCAGCCGTGCGGGCCCGGGACGTATGCGCTGCCGCCCGCAGCCGTCGATGCGTCGATGCGTTCGACCAGCGCGAGGGCCGTCGCGGAACCGGCCTTGGCAGCCTGCACCAGGTAGTAACGCGAAAGCGTGAGGTCACGCAGGACGTGCGAGCCGTCCGGCGCCCGTCCTTCGTACAGCGCTCGTCCGGCCGCTTCCGCAGCCAAGGGGTCGCCTTGCGCGGCGCGCTGCTCGATATCCGCGAATGAGGCGGCCGTCGAGCGGCTCGAGGAGCGCGCGGGGTCGGCGGACGCGGTGATCTGGGCGAAGGACGGACCCGCCAGCAGGAAAGCGAGTGCGGCAAGGGGAATCGCGAAACGCGTGTCGAATCGATTCATGGTTGCTACCTCCGTCAAGGGTCGGTGACGCGCTCCGCGGTCGGGGCGCGGGCGAATCCAACGCACGACCGACGAGGCTCGTCCGCCCGGGAATGCCGGAGCAGTTCAGGTGCGGACATCCTCGACTGCCGGGTCGCGTGCGGCTCGGTCTGCCTGCCCGGAGCTCTCCTTGGCCATGCGGGCCCTGGTGAGCGCGGACGTGCCGATCGTGAAACGTGCCGCCGGGCTTCTTGTAGCCAAGCAGCCGTTAACCGACCGTTAACAACCACGATGAAAAGAGGGACACTCCCGAGAACGTCGTCTTGGGTCCGCAGTCGAAGACATGACCTTGAATCTCGACCGAGGAGTGCGCTGGGAAGGTGAACGCGGTGAATCGACGCGGCTGCCTTCCACTCTGCCCGTCGCGCTGCTCCTTGTCCTAGCACGCCGGGGAGAGTGGACAACGCGAACGGCGTTGTGCTCGATGTTCTGGCCCGAGGCGGACACCGAGAGGGCGCAACTCAACCTGCGCGTCAACTTGCACAAGGCGCGCAACCTCCTCGTGCGCCTCGGGGTCGAGGTCCCGATCGAGGCTGACCGAAGAGGGATGCGATGGGCTCCCCGGGTGACCACGGGCGAGGAAGATCCGGACTGCGGGACGCTGGCAGAGGGATTCGAGATCCCGGAATTCGAGCGCTTCGCACGATGGCTGCACGGCTGGCGCGCAGCGTGCGGCAGGGACAACGGGGCCGCGGACACCGACGATGACGACGACCTGCAGCAGGGCCTCCCGTTGGCGCAGCGCTTCTACGGCCGGCGCACGGAACAGGCGAGGCTTCGTGCCTCGACAGTGCAAGCCCTGGTCGTCGCAGGCGAGCCTGGCGTGGGCAAGAGCCGTCTCGTCGCCGCGGCGCTCGGGCCGACAATTTGGCTCAGCTGCCGGGAGGGCCTGCGCCAAGCGTCCTTCGGGGCGGTCGCCGACCTGTTCGCCACCCACCCCGAATGGCTGGAGGATCTCGGTGCCTATCGACTCGACGTGGCGCGCCTGTTGCCGGACGTCGCACCGGGCGAACCGCTACCTCCACTGGACGCGCTGACCGCGCGTGTCAGGCTGTTCGAGGCGCTCGCGAGGATCGTCGAGCGCAGTGCCGATCTGATCGCCGTCGACGATCTGCAGTGGGCCGATCCCGCGAGCGTCGAGTGGCTCGTGATGCTCGCGCACCGCGGACGCGTGCGCTGGGTCGCGACCGCCCGCAGCGAGGAGATGCCTGCTTCGACCCAGTCCGCGCTCGACGCGCTGTTGTCGAAAGGGCTCCTCGAGCAGTTGCCGTTGCAGGGCTTGGATCGCCACGCCATGAACGCGCTGCTCCATGACCGTCGGCCCGATCTTGCGGGCCGGCGGAGCTTTCCGCAGGCGCACGCGTGGCTCGACGCGATTGGTTCCTACACGGGCGGCAACGCGTTCTGCGCGATCGAACTGGCCGACACGTTGTCGGTCGACGATCGACCAGAGCGGCTCGACCGGATTCCGCTGCCCGAACGCGTCGCGCTGATGGTGCGGCGGCGTTGGGAGCGGCTCGACGCCGAGGCGCGCGCGGTCGTCGACGCGTGCGCGCTGACGATTGGCGTACCGACACTTGCCCAGCTCGCGGCAATGACCGGACTGGCTCCCTCGGCGACGCTCTCCTCGCTCGAAGCTTCGCAGCGTCATGGCCTTACTCGCGACACTGCTTGCCGGCACGACGTGGTGCGCGAAGCGGTCCGCGCGGCGATCCTGCCCTGCCGTGCCGCCGAGATGCATGCGCGCGCTGCCGACTATCTTGCGCGCTCCGGCGCCGAGCCCGAGCACGTCGCCCATCACTGGCGCGCGGGCGGCCGTCCCGAGGCGGCCTGGCCTTGGGTGCTGCGGGTCGCCCAGCGGCTGAAGCATCGTGGAGAACGCGATGCGGCGGTGGCGGCACTGCGCGAAGTGCGCGAGTCGACGCAGGATCCCGCCTTGTCGTTGCGCGCCGAGATCATGCTCGCGCAGGAGCATCTGTTCGACGACCTGCCAGCGGGCCGGACCGCGCTCGAGTCGGCGCTCGCCCGGGCCCACGGCCTCACTTCGAGGGAGGAGCGGCGGGCAATAGAAGCGCACGCGCTCGCAGGCCTCGTCGACAATGCCGTATTCACGGGCGATCTCGGTCGTGCACGTCGGCTCGCCCGAGCACTGCGTGAGCGACTGCCCTGTGCGGATCGCGACGTGCTGATCGAAGCGCATCAGGTGCTGATCGAGGCGACGATGCGGCTCGCCGATGGCGACGCCGCGAGATCGTCGCTCCGGGCGCTGGTGGAGGCGCGGACCGCACCGGCGATCGTGTTGTCGTTCGAGGCGCAGATCCATTGGTTCCTGGGTGCGGTGCGCGAGGCCCGGCGCGCGTTCGAGGTGCTGCTCGCGAGACATCCCGAGTATTGCCGCGGGCTCACGATCGAGAACGACCTCGCGGTCATGTGCCACGCCCTGGGCGACCTCGATGCCGCCGAGACGATGGCGCGGCGCAGTCTGCGGAGCTGGGCGGGCAACGCGCACACCGAGGCGCTCTCGTCGCTCGTTCTCGGCTCGGCGCTGACGAGCATGGGGCGATTCGCGGAGGCGGTCGAGGCGTTGGACCACGCGGAGACGCTTGGGCGACGTCAAGGCTCCGCGCTCTTCGTCGGTGAAGCGCTGGCCCGGCGCTCGCGCACCCAGTGGTGCGAAGGTGATCTGGGCGCGGCAGTCGCGTCGGCGGTCGCGGCGCGCGAGGCTTCGGGTCTCCTCGACGAGCCGCTGCGCGGAAGTGGGCTTGCGCTCGCGGAGGTACTCGCAACGGTCAGCGCGACTGGAGCCTTCCCGGCACGACCATGCGAACAGCTCGACGCGCTGGCAGCACGGAGCGACCACCCCCTCGTCCATGCGCGGACCTGGCGGGCGCGCATCGTGGTTGCAGAATGCCGGGGTCGGCGCACGGTGGCGCTCGAGGCGGCCCGTCGTCTGGTAGCCGCGGCTCGCGACGCCGGACTCCTCGAGTGGGTGTGCGAGGGCCTCGAGCAGGTGGCACGGTGGGCAGCCGGCGCCGAGGCTCAGGCGGCACACGCCGAAGCGGTCGCGCTCGCCAGCGCGCAAGGATTCGGCTGGCTCGTTCCCAAGCTCGCCGGGCTGTGCGCGCCGCGGCAGGCAGCGACCTGACACGAGGCCCCTGCCGGCCGCGTCCCGCCATCGAGGAGTACGCCATAGTCCGGGGCG
>JAANMY010000993.1_pt1 | contig 35132 bp, 29 predicted proteins | sample 7279691 | NCBI WGS metagenome assembly JAANMY01 (sample SAMN14094543, study PRJNA606508) | bioreactor metagenome | isolation source: A lab-scale SPAN reactor treating ammonium-rich wastewater day 388 | place: Ireland: Galway | collected 2018-02-07
CGCGGGAATAGCTCAGTTGGTAGAGCACGACCTTGCCAAGGTCGGGGTCGCGAGTTCGAGTCTCGTTTCCCGCTCCATTTTCACGAAGCCCCGTCCGCGGGGCTTCGTTTTTTCCGGGACATGTCCCGGAGTGCTTCCGGAAATTTCCGGCATCGCAAGTGGTCACGCGATGTGGAAGAATCCAAAGCGCGAAACGTCATCCGGCCGGGTGGCAGAGTGGTTATGCAGCGGACTGCAAATCCGCGTACGCCGGTTCAATTCCGACCTCGGCCTCCAATCCTGAAAGCGCCCTCCGGGGCGCTTTTTTTTGCGCGCCCGATACTGCTTCCGGGCGAATGCCGGCAAACGAAAGCCCCGCTTGCGCGGGGCTTCGAGCTGTTGCGTCGCGGTGGGGAGGCTGGCGCGGCCCTTGCCGCGGCGAGGACCGGCATCAGGCGCTGACGCGCCCTTTTCGCGCCGCTCAATAGGTCCTGCACTGCTTGAAACGCACTGGCTTGCGGCTGCCGGCGGGCGGCTGCAGCTGCACGCGTGAAGCCGCCAGCTCGGGGTAGCGCTCCAGCAACGGACACAGGTCGGTGGTGGGATCGGCATCTTCGGCGGACAGGTACACCAGCAGGGTGGACTGGGTCGACCACAGGGCGCGATCGACGCCGAAAAGCGTGGTGATGGCGTTGGCCGCCTCGCGCCTGCGCGCTTCCAGCGCGGCCGGGTCGGTGGGCACCACGCTGACCGGTGCAGCCTGTGGTGCGGCCTGGGCAACGGTTGCGACGGCCTGCGCGGGTGCGGGCTGCGGCGCGGCCTCTTCCGGCGCGGTTTGCATGCCCTGCGCGAGCATCCAGGCCAGGCCGCCGATCACTGCGGCGCCGCCCCAGGCCAGGCCGAGCATCTTCGGCGCGGCGGCATTCGACGCTGGCGCCTCGGCCGGCACGGCTTCGGTGGTGACATAGGGCCGGACTTCCGGCCACAGGCTCTGGCCGTCGATCAACTCGATGTTCTGCTGGCGGGCGATGCGGGCGGCTTCCTCGTCGAAGCGCCCCGGCGTGACCACGATGACCTCGCCGGTGCCGCGCAGGGTGGCCGACTTGGCCAGCCCCAGCAGCGCCTGTGCGCCGACCACCGCGGCGCTGCCGTACTTGCATGACAGCAGGGTGCGGACGCCATCGCGCTCCAGCACGATGTCGCTGCCGTCAGTGGGGATGCCGTCGGCGGGCAGGCCTTCCTCGTTGGCCACCCGGTAGCCGCGGGCGTGCATCACCTGCAGGACCAGCTTGGCGAAGTCGCGCCAGCGGAGCTTGCTCAGCTGGTCGGCGCTGCGTTCCGTGGGTGCGGGTACAGGGCGCGCGGCGCGATTGCGGCGCAACCAGGTGGTGAGTCCGAGACCGGACAGGACGAAGGCGATCAGGGCGATCAGGATGGGCATCATGCGCTCAAACGGGGGAGGACGCGGGGGGCGTCACTATACCCACTGGAACGTGGAACGCAGGTGCGGACAGGACAGACGCCCCGCCGATCCTTGGCGACTGGGCGTGCTGACAGGACGGCGCTGGCGGAGACGGGGCCTGCAACGGGCAGACCATCGCCGGGTCAGGCGTTGGATTCGGCGCTGGTGGCGCTCGACTGTGCCGCCGGCTTGCGGGCCCTGACGGCCTTGGTGGCCGCCTTGGCAGCGGTTCTGCTGGCCTTCTTCGCAGCCGGGCCGGCGGGCTTGCCTGCAACCTTGACCGGCTTGCGGGGCGCCGGCTTCGCCTTGGCGACCGGCCGTGCGGTCTTGCGCGCCGGCACGCTCCCGCCGGACTTGCGCAGTGCTTCGGTCAAACGCTCCACGCGCTCGGTCAGGGCGTGCAGGTCTTCGCGGCCGGGCACGCCCAGCTTGACAAGGGCGCGCTGCACGCGCTCCTCGAACACCTTCTCCAGCTTGTCCCAGGTATCAGCGGCGCGTTCGCGGGCCTGGCCGACGTGGCCTTCCACCGCATCGCGGACCACGTTGGCGCGCTGTCCGGCGAATTTGCGCGCGGTCTGCTCCAGCGACAGCCCGTCACGCACAAGGGTTTCGAACAGCTTGCTGCCCTCGGACTGCGCGCGGTTGAACGCCCCCATCCCGGCCAGCCAGATCTGCTGCGCCGATTCGGTAATCGACTTCGGGCTCAGGCCAGCCTGGACCTTGCCGGCGCCGGACTTGCGCGTGGTGGTGCGAGCGGTCTTGCCGGAGGACTTCTTGAGCTTGGCCATGGCGTTTTCCCCGCGTCGTTGCGACGCATGCGTGGACTGGATTGCAGCGCAGGATCGGCCCGCCGTCTAGAGCATTCACACCATGCCGCGGCGCTGCAGACCGCGTTCGATGTCGTCCAGCGCACGGGCCAGCTGCGCGGTGGCGTCGGTGACTCGCGGTGCCGCTGGCAGGTGGGCCAGGATCGAGCGCGGGCGGTCGGCGATGACTTCTTCGCGCAGGCGGATGCCGTGGCGGGCCAGCACCGGTTCCAGCTGGCCGCGGCGCTCGCGCAGGTCGGTAAGGGTGTTGCGATAGGCCAGCTGCGAGATCCGCCGCCGCGCCGAGAAGCTGAAGATATTGGTGTAGAACAGTTCGCGGTCAACGGCGTTGGGCTCGAACACCAGCTGGTCGATCCCCGGGTACTGCTGCGGGTAGCGCGCCAGTCCCACCTGCATGCGCGACTGCAGCATGGTGCGCAGGGTTTGCGACAGCACGCCGGGCAGCCCGGCCTGGATGATGCGGCGGTCGCTGAACCGGTGCGCCTGGGCGTCTTCGCTGGCGTCCTTGCCGGGGTTGAACGGCACCAGCGGGTTGAGGCCCAGCATCAGGTCGATGCCCCGGTCCAGCACCACCGAAGCGTGCATGGTGCGGCGCAGGGCACCATCGACGAAATGCCTGGTGCGGCCGGCACGGTCGGTCATTTCCACTGGCGGGTACAGGCCGGGCAGGGCCGCGCTGGCCTGCACCGCGCGCGAAATCGGCACGTCGTCCCAACCTTTGTCGCCGAAGCGCACCGCCTCGCCGCTGTCCAGGTCCACGCCGATCACGTACAGCGCACGGTCGAGCTTGCGGAAGTCATTGCTGCGGCCGTGCCGGGAGAACACGTCGCGCAGGAAGCGCTCGACCTCGGCGTTGTCAAACAACCCGGTGGGCACCAAGCTGCCGACGCGGTTGAGCAGGTCCGACCAGCGCGAATCGGTGCGGCCCGACCAGACGTCGCGCAGCAGCCGCGCGGCCAGCCGCGGGGTGGCCGCGGCGCGCTTGAGGTATTCGCCGAGTGCGGGACGCAGGAAGGTTTCCGGGCGGAAGTGCACGTCCTCGCTGTCGCCGCTGATGAAGATCCGGCACAGCTCGGCGGTGTCCATCCGGTTGGCGAGGCCGGCGGCGAAGAACGCACCGGAGCTGACCCCCACGTAGCAATCCAGCCGGGTCAGGTCGAGGCCATCGCAGGCCTCGTCCAGCGCGCGCAGCGCGCCCAGCTCGTACATCGCGCCCACCGGTCCGCCGCCGGCGATCGCCAGCCCGATCCGCGGCGGACCGCGGTCCGGGCGGGGAGCTTGGGCGGAGTGCAATGACAGCATTCGGGCGGCTCTTGCGGGACCGCCCGAGTGTAGCGGAGCGTCCTGGAGTATTGCGTCGGGAACCGGCGCGCGCCGACACTGCGCGCATGCAACCACGCCCCGACCTGCACAGCCGGCTGGCGCGCCGCCTCGCGCTGCACCAGCGCCTGTTCGATCCGGCGGTCGAGCCCCGCAATACGCTGGCCTGGCTGAAACCGCTGCAGGCGTGGCAGGCGCAGCGGCTGGAGCGCAGCTTCGACGTCTTCCTGCGCGACCCGGCGCGGCGCCCGGCGGCGCGGTTCTTCCTGACCGACGTCTACGGCGACCACGACTTCAGCCGGCGCGACGCCGACATCGCGCGGGTGATCCCGATGATGCAGCGGCTGCTGCCGGCGGCGCTGCTGGAAACGGTGGCCGACGGCATTGCCTTGGCGGCGCTCAGCCACGCGCTGGACCTGCGCATGGCGGAGGCGCTGCAGGCGCTGTCGCCGCGCCGGCGTGCGCTGGACGTGGCGCTGTATGCGCGGGCCTACCGGCAGGTAGGCCTGCCCCGGCTGCGCCAGCGGCAGATCGAGCTGATCGACGAGGTGGGGCAGGGGCTGGCCGAGGCGCTGCGGTTGCCCGGCGTGCATTCGCTGCTGCGGCTGTCGCGACTGCCGGCGCGGGCGGCGGGGTTGGGCGCGCTGCAGTCCTTCCTCGAGCGCGGCTGTGCGGCCTTTGCCGGGCTGGGCGATGTCGCGGAGTTCCTGGGCGATATCCGGCGCAGCGAAACTTTGGCGATGCAGCGGCTGTTCGCCGCCGAGCCCGATCCGTTCGGCGAGCGCGTCGGCTGAGCCTGCGCCTTCCCCGGGGAAGGGTCAGCGGGCGCCGAATACCAGCAGCGCGGTCAGCGCGGCAGCCAGCAGCAGCGCGGCCAGCAGCAACCAGGGGACACCCTGCGTCCAGCGCCGGCGCGGCGGTGCCGGCGGGGCGTCGGCCTCGCTGGGCGCGGCCGTGGTCGCGGTGCCGGGCGCGGGCGGCGGCGGGCCTTCCAGCACGAACCGGTGCTGTACCCCGAACACGATCTGGTCGCCGCTGTGCAGGATCGCCTGGCGCACCGGGCGGCCGTTGACCAGCACCTCAGCGGCGGCGTGGCGCAGCAGCGCCAGGCCGTTGCCGGCTTCCAGCAGCGCATGCTCGGCGGCGATGCCGGCGCCCTCGATGCGCAGGTCCGCAGCCGCAGCGCTTCCGACCCGGCGCGGGCGGTCCAGGCTGATGCAGCGGCCGTGGTAGGGGCCGCCGACACCGCGCAGCACCATCCGCAGGTTGCCGGCCGGATCGCGCACCGGCGGCGTGGATGGCGGCAGGACGCGGTCGTCGTTGGCCGCGTACAGCAGCAGTTCGCTGCCGTCGGCGTGGATGCTGTCGCCGGCGCGCAGCATCGCCACCTGTTGCACCGGGCGGCCGTTGACGTGGACGCCGCGCATGCCTTCGTTCACGGTCATCCAGATGCCGCGGCGATCGTTGCAGAGCTGCAGCAGCACCTGCGCATCGGCCTCCACCGGACCAAGACCCGCGGGGGTGCGGCCAAGCGCATGCACGCCCGGTTCCAGGGCCAGGTCGGGCTGGCGGCCATCGCAGAAGCGCAGGTGCAGGTCGTTCATCGCCGCGGAATCTAGCACGCGTGGTGCGTCCCCCGGCTGTTCGTGCGCCGCCGCACGCGGCAGAATGCGGCAACACCCCGCCATCGCCATCGCCATGTCCCGCATCGATATCCGCCACGCCCATGCCCTGCCCAAGCCGCAAGCCCGCAAGGCGGTAGAGGAAGTTGCGCGCAAGCTGCAGGAACGGTTCCAGGTCGACTGCGCCTGGAACGGCGACATGCTGAATTTCTCGCGCTCCGGTATCGATGGCCACATTGCGCTGGAGGAGGGCGGGCTGCACGTGTTCGCCAAGCTCGGCTTCCTGGCCGCGATGTTCAAGGACCCGATCGAAGCGGAAATCAAGCGGGTGCTGCAGGAACGTTTCTGATCCGCGCCAGCGTTCGTAAGTGATGCGGAAGCATCATGGATGGTTTCTGCAGCAACGGCAGTCGCAAACTTGTTGCGGTGCGGCATACTCGGGTTCCACTCCCGGACCGGACCGCCCCGATGTCACGCGCCTACAACTTCAGCCCCGGCCCCGCGATGCTGCCGGAACCCGTGTTGCGCCAGGCGCAGGCCACGATGCTGGAGTTCGGCGACTGCGGCGCGTCGATCCTCGAGATCAGCCACCGCGGCCCGGAGTTCATCAAGGTGGCGCAACAGGCCGAGGCCGACCTGCGCACCCTGCTGGCGATCCCCGACGACTACGCGGTGATCTTCACCGCCGGCGGCGCGACCACGGTGCAGGCGCTGCTGCCGCTGAACTTCGCCGCGCCCGGCCAGCCTTGCGACTACGTGGTCAGCGGCCACTGGGGCAAGACCGCGCTCAAGCAGGCGGCGCACTGCGTGAACGCCCGCACCGCCGCCAGCAGCGAAGCCGGCGGATTCCGCGACGTGCCGGCGCGCGCCGACTGGCAGCTTTCGCCCGACGCGGCCTACGTCCACGTCACCGCCAACGAGACCATCCACGGGGTGGAGTGGCGCGACATTCCGGCTGCCGGCAACGCGCCGCTGATCGCCGACTTCAGCTCCTCCATCGCTTCGGAACCGCTGGACGTGTCGAAGTTCGGCGCTATCTATGCGGGCGCGCAGAAGAACCTGGGTCCGGTTGGCATCAGCGTGCTGATCGTGCGCCGCGACCTGCTGGAGCGCAGCGGCCAGCCGCGCGCGCCGATCTTCGACTATGCCGCGCAGGCGAAAGCCGAGTCGATGCTCAACACCCCGCCGAGCTGGAACTGGTACGTGCTGGGCCTGACCGTGAAGTGGATGCTGGACGAAGGTGGCGTGGCCGAGTTCGCCCGCCGCAGCGCGCGCAAGGCGGCGCTGCTGTATGCCGCCATCGACGCCTCCGGTGGCTATTACCGCAACGAGGTGGCGCCGGGCGCGCGTTCGCGCATGAACGTGCCGTTCTTCCTGCACAATCCGGCGCTGGACAAGGTCTTCCTCGACGAAGCCAAGCAGGCGGGATTGGTAGCGCTGAAGGGCCACCGCGTGCTCGGGGGCATGCGCGCATCGCTCTACAACGCCATGCCGGAAGCCGGCGTGCAGGCACTGGTCGATTTCATGCGGGAGTTCCAGCAGGCCCATGGCTAAGAAGACCCCGACCACGACGAAAGCCACCTCGAAGAGGGGTGCGCAGAAGCCCGCGGAAAAGCCCGCGAAAAAGCCCCCGGAAAGGACCGCGAAGAAGGCTGTTGCCGAGCCCAAGCTCGACCTGGCCCAGGTACGCGCGCAGATCGACGGCATCGACCTGCAGATCCAGCAGCTGATCGCCGAGCGTGCCAACTGGGCGCACCAGGTCGGCAGGGCCAAGGGCAAGCTGGCGGCCGCGGTGGATTACTACCGTCCCGAGCGCGAGGCGCAGGTGCTGCGGCGGGTGGTGGATCGCAATGACGGCCCGCTGGCCGACGACGTGCTGGTACGGCTGTTCCGCGAGGTGATGTCGGCCTGCTTGGCCCAGCAGGAGCCTTTGAAGATCGGCTACCTCGGCCCGGAGGGCACCTTCAGCCAGCAAGCGGTCTACAAGCACTTCGGCCATTCCGCGCACGGCCTGCCGCTGGGCAGCATCGAGGAGGTGTTCCAGGAGGTCGCCAATGGCAGCGCCGACTTCGGCGTGGTGCCGGTGGAAAACTCCGGGCAGGGCACCATCCAGGTGACCCTGGACCTGTTCCTGACCTCGCCGCTGCGCATCTGCGGCGAGGTGGAGCTGCGCGTGCACCAGTACCTGCTGTCGCGCAGCGGGCGGCTGGAGGACGTGGAACGCATCTTCGGCCACCCGCAGGCGTTGGCGCAGGCCGGCGGCTGGTTGCGTACCAACCTGCCGGGGGTCGAGAAGATCCCCACCTCCAGCAATGCCGAGGGCGCGCGGCGTGCGCGCAACGCCGACGATTCGGCAGCCATCGCCGGCGAGTCCGCGGCGGTGGTGTACGGCCTGCGCAAGATCGCCGGCCCGATCGAGGACCGCAGCGACAACACCACCCGCTTCCTCGTGATCGGCCGGCAGGCGTTCCCGCCGTCGGGCAATGACCGCACCTCGCTGCTGGTGTTCATCCGCGACCGCCCCGGTGCGCTGTACGGCGTGCTGGAGCCGCTGGCCCGCCGCGGCATCAGCATGAACCGGATCGAATCGCGGCCCGAGCACGGCCACAAGTGGCAGTACGCGTTCTTCATCGACGTGGCCGGCCACTGCGAGGAGTCGCCGCTGAAGGACGCGCTGGCGGAAATCAACGCCGCCGGCGACGAAGTGCGCGTACTGGGTTCCTATCCGGTGGCCATCCTCTGAGATGATCGACTTCGCTTCGCTCGCCAACGCCGGCATCCGCGCGCTGCGCGCCTACGATCCCGGCCATGACCTCGTCGCGCTGCGCCGCGCCGCGCCGCGGCCGTTGCTGGAGCTGGGCTCCAACGAGAACCCCCACGGCGCCAGTCCGCTGGCGGTCCGCGCTGCCATCGCCGCGCTGGACGGCGCGCACGTGTATCCCGATCCGCTGGGCGGCGACCTGAAACGCGCGTTGGCCGACATGCACGGCGTCGGCACCGAGGGCATCCTGCTGGGCAATGGCTCGCACGAACTGCTGATGCAGTTCGCGCAGGTGTTCGCCGGGCCGGGCGACGAGGTGGTGGCTTCGCAATATGGGTTTGCCGTGTATGCGCTGGCCGCGCAGGCCGCGGGCGCCACGCTGCGGCTGGCGCCGGCGTTGCCGCGCGACCACACGATGCCGCGCGGCCATGATCTCGAAGCGCTGTGCGCGGCGATCACGCCGCGCACCCGGCTGGTGTACCTCGCCAACCCCAACAATCCCACCGGCACCTGGTATTCCGCTGCGGACTTCGAGGCCTTTCTCGTGGACGTGCCGGCGCAGGTGCTGGTGGTCGTGGACGAGGCGTATGCGGAATTCGTCGATGCGCCGGATTGCGCCAGCGCGCTGCCGCTGCTGGCGAAGCATCCGAACCTGGTCGTCACCCGCACCTTCAGCAAGGCGCATGCGCTGGCGGGGCTGCGGGTGGGCTACGCGCTGGCGCACCCGGACTGCATCGCGGTGATGGAGCGGGTGCGCGAGAGCTTCAATGTCAACGCGCCGGGGCTGGCAGCGGCGCAGGCGTCGCTGGCCGACGCCGCCCATCTTGCCGCCTCGCTGGAGGCCAACCGCGAACAGCGGCAGGCGCTGGCCGGCGCGCTGCGCGCGCGCGGGCTGGCGGTGTCGCCCTCGCAGACCAACTTCCTGCTGGTCGAATTCGGCGATGGCACCGCGTGCGTGGAGGCGGCACTGCTGGCGCGCGGGGTGATCCTGCGGCCGATGGGCGGCTACGGGCTGGGCGACTGCCTGCGCATCACCGTGGGCACGGAGAGCGACAACGCGCGGCTGCTGGCCGCGCTGGACGAGGTGCTGGCGTGAGTGCGGCGAAGGATTGGGTGGCGCGGACGGGCGCGCCGCTGCGTGGGACGCTGGCGATTCCCGGCGACAAGTCGATCAGCCACCGGGCGGTGATGTTCGCCGCGCTAGCCGACGGCGTTTCCACGATTGATGGCTTTCTGGAAGGCGAGGACACCCGCGCCACCGCGGCGATCTTCGCGCGCATGGGCGTGCGCATCGAGACGCCATCGCCGTCGCGACGGATCGTGCACGGCGTCGGCATCGACGGCCTGCGGGCGCCGGACGGCCCGCTGGACTGCGGCAACGCCGGCACCGGCATGCGCCTGCTGGCGGGCCTGCTGGCGGCGCAGCGGTTCGATTCGGTGCTGGTCGGCGATGCTTCGCTGTCGAAGCGCCCGATGCGGCGCGTGACCGTGCCGCTGGCGGAGATGGGCGCGCGCATCGATACCGGAGAGGGCGGCACGCCGCCGCTGCGCATCCACGGTGGCCAGCCACTGGTCGGCACCGACCACGCGCTGGAAGTGGCCAGTGCGCAGGTGAAGTCGGCGCTGCTGCTGGCCGGGCTGTACGCCGCTGGCGAGACCGTGGTGCGCGAGCCGCACCCCACCCGCGACTACACCGAGCGGATGCTCTCCGCTTTCGGCGTGGACATCACGTTCTCGCCCGGCTTCGCCCGCCTGCGCGGCGGCCAGCGCCTGCAGGCCACTGACGTGGCGGTGCCGGCGGACTTCTCCTCGGCGGCGTTCTTCCTGGTCGCCGCCAGCATCGTGCCGGGCTCCGAATTGCGCCTGCGGCAGGTGGGGTTGAACCCGCGCCGGACCGGGCTTCTGCAGGTGCTGCGGATGATGGGCGCGGACATCTGCGAAGAACATGCCGCCATACACGGTGGCGAACCGGTGGCCGACCTGGTGGTGCGGCATGCGCCGCTGCGCGGCATCGAGGTGCCCGAGGCGCTGGTGCCGGACATGATCGACGAGTTCCCGGCGCTGTTCATCGCCGCGGCCTGCGCCGAGGGCCCCACCGTGGTGCGCGGTGCGGGGGAGCTGCGGGTCAAGGAATCCGACCGGCTCGCGGTGATGGCGGCCGGCCTGCGCACGCTGGGCCGGCGCGTGGATGAAACCGCGGATGGCGCCACCCTCCATCCGGGCCCGCTGGGCGGCGGCACGATCGAAAGCCACGATGACCACCGCATCGCCATGGCCTTCGCGGTGGCTGGGCAGATGGCCGCCGGCGAAGTGCGGATCCACGATGTTGCGACCGTGGCGACGTCTTTCCCCGGCTTCGACGCGCTGGCGCGCGAGGCGGGCTTCGGGCTGGAGGATGGCGCAGGCGGGCAGGGCCGGTAAAAAAAACGGCGTCCCGGCAGCCGCTATGGCGACGGGGACGCCTCGGGGGAGGGTGCGGGCGCGGCCGCTCGAACGCGGCGCGCGCCCGTCAGGGTTCAGTTGCTGGTGATCGCGATGCCCTTGCCCTTGGCATCCTTGCCGCAGTTGTCGATGTCTTCCTGGGTCATCGTCGCGTAGGGCTTGAACGCGGGCAGGCTAGCGGCCAGCGACTGCTGGCTCGCCAGCAGCGGCGGCAGCTGGGCGCACAGCTTCAGCGCCTCGGCTTCGATCTTCTTGCCTTCCGCCTCCATCCGAGCCTCGAACTCCTTCTCGGCCTGATCGCCGCCGAAGATCACCCCGAACACGCCGCCCAGCGCCTTGCCGGCCAGGTCCGCGCCCTGCGAACCGATCGCCATGCCGGCATCGGCGATGCCCAGCACCTGGTTGCGGTAGGTGAGTAATTGCTGGCGCTGCGCGGCGCTGGTTTCGATCGTCTTGCCCTCGACCAGCAGCTCGCCTTGCGGGCTGATTTCGGCCTTCGGCAGCTGGCTGTCGGCGTTGCCGAAGCGCTTGCCATTGATGTTGATGTTGATGTCGCCGTTGATGCTCAGGTTGCCTGCGTGCAATTCCTTGCGCGCCTCGGCAAGCGCCTGGTCGACCTGGCGGCCGATGAAACCCTTGCCGGCATTGCCGGACGCCGCAGGCGGTGCAGGCGGCGACGGCGGCGCGGGCGGGGCGGGGGGCTGGCTGCACGCCAGCAGCGGCAGGCTGGCGACAACCACGGAGGCCAGCAGGGAAACATGCTTCATGGGGTGCTCCGGGTCAGAGGCTGGCGAATTCGCGGCGGACGCTGTTCTCGCAGTCGGCCACGTCCTCGCGTTCCAGGGTGGCGTAAGGGCGGAACTGCGGCAGGCTGGTGGCAAGCCGCTGCTGCGAGTCCATCACCCGCGGCAGCATCCGGCAGATGCCACGCACGCCGGGCTCCACCTGTTCGCGCACGGTGCGCTCGATGCGCCGCTCCAGGCTCCCGCTCATGGCGCTGAACATCAGGCTCACCCAGGACCGGTCGACCGCGTCCAGCGCCGCTTCCGCGCTGGTCTGGCCGATGTCGATGCCGGCCTTGGCGATTTCCACCACCAGACCGCGGTACGCCAGCAGCTGGCGGCGCTGGCTGGCGTCGATCACCTGCCGCTTGCCGTCGATCAGCAGGTCTCCCTGCGGGGTGATGGCTGCCGCCACCCGGTCCGCATCGTGTTGCCTGGTCTTGCGCTGCTTGCCGAACTGCAGGCTGTCCTGCAGCTGCAGGTCGCCGGTGTCCAGGTCCTGCTTGGCCTTGGCCAGTTCGGCCCGGACTTCCTTGCGGGCGTCGCCCAGTTCGCGGCGGATCTCGGCGGTGATGCCGGTGTCCGCGCTGCGGGGCGGCTGGGCCTGCGCTGCCAGCGGCAGCAGCAGGGTCAGGGCGGCGATGGGAAGGATGCGCTTGGTATGCATGGTCTCGTTCCTTGCGGAAGGGAGGGTCAGTTGTCGTCGCGCCAGCGGCGCAGGCGGACGGCGGCGGCGATCATGGCGATGCCCGCGCCGGCGCCGATCCACAGCTGCGGCGTGGCTAGTGCCGAATACAGCGCCTTGAGCAGCACGAGGTGGTTGCCGAGTTCCTTGACCTGCAGGCCGCCCATGTCCATCACGGTGAACCAGGTGCCCGGGAACACGCCGCCCAGCAGGTGCGCCACCACGTTCTTCCAGAACCAGCTGCTGTCCAGGTTGAACACGTTCATCAGGTCGAACCAGCTGATGAACACGCCGGCGAACACCGGGATCATGATCGCCCACAGGAACGGCTTGCTCTTCGACCAGGCCGAGCACAGCAGCAGCCAGCCGGCGCTGGGCAGGGCCCACAGCGCGTATACCGGGATCGCCGCCAGCGCCACGCCGGCGTTGGCCAGCAGGTTGTCGGGGCTCCACAGCAGCACGAACGGGTTGCCGTGGTGCAGCAGCACGAACACGCTCAGGACCAGCAGGAAGGCGACCATGCAGGCAATGCCCACCGCGATCGCCAGCGTCGGCGCCACCACCAGCGCGCTCAGCGCCTTCGACAGCACGGTGTCGCGGTCGGACACCGGCAGCGACTTCCAGAACAGCACGCTGCGGTCCTTGCGTTCGTCGTACAGGCTGCCCAGGCAGTAGAAGAACACCACGAAGCCCAGCACCAGCAGGGGCCAGAACATCGCCGAGGCGGTGCTGAGGCTGATGCCGTCGGCGAGTTTCTGCACGTCGTCCGGCGACATCTGCTCGGTGATCAGGTTCAGGTCCAGGCCGTTGATCATCACCTGGCCGTTGACCTTCAGCCCGGAGACGGCCTCCCGGCGCATCGCCACTTCACCGAAAATCAGCGCCATCAGGGTCAGCAGCAGTGAAATGCCGCCCGCCCAGATCGGGGCCCAGAAGAAGCCGCCCTTGTGCTCCCAGAATTCGCGGCGCAGCAGCAGCTTCAGCTTGTGGGTGGGGTGCGGCGGGGTGCGGGGCACGCTGGATTTGGCGACATCCATGCCCGCGGCGTCGATGGCGGCGTTCATGCGTAGGTTCCTTTCATGGTGGCGACGAACAGGTCGGCCAGGCCGGGGGTGCGGGTCTCGCCCAGTTCGCCGAGTCGGGCGCGGTCGGCGCCGTCGAACAGCATCACGGTCTTGCCGAACGGCAGCGCGCGTTCATCGATGGGCTTGAGGGCGCGCGCGGCGTCCTGCTTGCCGGCATCCACCAGCACCTCGGTGTAGCGCTCGCCCAGCGATTCCATCGGCGTGTCCAGCGCGATCCTGCCGTCGCGGATGAACATCACGTCAGTGAGGATGTGTTCGATCTCCTCGACCTGATGGGTGGTGACCAGGATGGTCTTGTCCTCATCGAAGTAGTCCTCCAGCAGGCGCTGGTAGAACTGCTTGCGGTAGAGGATGTCCAAGCCGAGGGTGGGTTCGTCCAGGACCAGCAGGCGGGCGTCGATGGCCATCACCAGCGCCAGGTGCAACTGCACGATCATGCCCTTGGACATCTCGCGGACCTTCAGGCCCGGCTTGAGCTGGGTGCCTTCGAGGAAGCGCCGGCACTTTGCGGCGTCGAAGCGCGGATGCACGCCTGCGACGAACTCGATGGCCTGGGCCACGGTGATCCAGCGCGGCAGCACGGCGACGTCGGCGATGAAGCAGACCTCGTTCATTAGTTCATCGCGCTGGGTGCGCGGGTCCTTGCCCAGCACCTTCAGGTCGCCGTCGAACGGAATCAGGCCGAGGATCGCCTTGAGTGCGGTGGTCTTGCCGGCGCCATTGGGACCGATTAGGCCGACGATGCGGCCGGAGGGGATGTCGAACGCGGTGTTGTCCAGCGCCAGCTTGTTCTTGTACGCCTTGCGCAGGCCGCGGGCGGAAACGACGGGAGTGGTCATGACGGTACTCACTTGGGTGCCCACTTCTGCTGCGGATCCAGCAGCTCCTGGATGCTCAGGCCGAGGCGCTGGATGCGTTCCATGACCAGCGGCCATTCCTCGCGCAGGAAACGCTCGCGTTCGCTCTGCAGCAGGCGCGCATTGGCGCCTTCGGTGACGTACATGCCCAGTCCCCTTCGTTTCTCGACGAGTTGTTCGTCCGCGAGCTCCTGGTAGGCGCGCGAGACGGTGATTGGATTCAGCTGGTACTCGGCCGCCACCTGGCGGACCGAGGGCAGCGCATCGCCCGGCTTGAGTACCCCGTCGAGCATCATCGCGACGACGCGGTCCTTCAGCTGGCGGTAGATCGGAGCGCTATCGCTCCATTCGACGGCAACCATGATTCAGCCCTGCGGCAGGAAGAAGGAAAAGAACGGCATCCGTACCGAGTGATAGGACCGCCGGGTCATCCGGCGGTCGCTGCTTGCCGCCACCGCCGCGGCCTGTTCGGCGGCGACAGTTGCGCTGGCGGGGGTGGAGGCGATGGCGGCGATCGACGTCTCGGCGGGAGAGGCCTGTTCGATCGGGGCGCCGGCCAGCACGGCAAGGGTCAGCAGCGCACTGCAGGCCATTGCCGCGTTGAGGGAGTTGTGGAGCTTGCGGTTCATGGTGAACGTCCTGCTCTGGGGGTTCGGTGTTGTAGGCAACTATAACACTACAAAATCCTGCGTCAAGCACCGGAGGACCCAACTGAAGTCATAGTGGCGCGCCGCCCCTGCGACGCCCCGCGGCGGGGCGCCTGAACCCGCGCTTGCGGGATCCGGACGCAGGATTGCCGGTTGCCGCAGTGCAAACGACAATAGGTCGCTGCACTTTCCTGCATGCGGCTTCTCGCGGCAGGTCACCATGGAGATGGTCACGATGAAGTTTTCCTTGCGCGCGCTGGGCGCGCTGCTGGTAGCCGTGTTGGCGGCCGCACCCGTGCTGGCCCAGGACGGCGCCAAGCTCAGCGAGCGCGACAAGGTGGGTTACATGCTTGGACAGGACGTGGCCCGAGCGATCGGCCCGGGTTTGCCGGACCTGGATCTGGCCAGCTTCCAGCAGGCCATCGAGCTGGTCATGGCTGGCGGCAAGCCGGCGCTGGATGCCGAGGAAGCCAAGCGCCTGTCCGAGGCGCTGATGCTCAATATCGGCGCCCGCAAGGCGGGCAAGCCGCCGGTGGCGCTGGATCGGGCCAAGGCCGGGCTGCTGGCCGGCACCAATATCGGACGCAGCCTCGCGGGCTTCCGCGGCGAGTTCGACATGCCCATGTTCATGCGCGGATTGAAGGATGGCGCTGACCCGGCGACCAAGCCCGCACTGGACCAGGCGCAGATCGACCAGGTGCGCGCCGCGCTGTCGGTGCGGCTGGGCGCCGCCCGCGAAGCAGAGCGCAAGGCGCAGGGCGAGGCCGCGCTGAAGCAGGAGCAGGAGTTCCTTGCCAAGAACAAGCAGGTCAAGGGCGTGTTCACCACCCCCACCGGCCTGCAGTACATGGTGCTCAAGCAGGGTGACGGCACGCGCCCGAAGCCCGGCCAGCGGGTGCGCGTCCACTACGTGGGCACGCTGCTGGACGGCACCAAGTTCGACAGTTCGATCGACCGCGGCGAGCCGGCCGTGTTCGGCCTCGACCAGGTCATCAAGGGCTGGACCGAAGGCGTGGGCATGATGCCGGTGGGCGCCAAGTACCGGCTTTGGGTTCCCGCCGCGCTGGGTTACGGTGACCGCGGCGCCGGTACCATCCCGCCCAATTCCACCCTCGTGTTCGACGTGGAACTGCTGGGCGTCGAATGAGTCCAATCTGATCGTGTTTCCACCGGCGCCCGTCGCCACCCCCCTTTCGCATCCCGGAGTTCCCTGCAGATGAAGCCGCTCGTCCGTTCCACCGCCATTGCCGTCGCCACGCTGCTGGCGCTGTCCGCCTGCAAGGGCGAGAACAAGCCCGTCGAGGTTTCCTCCAGCAAGACCGAAGCCGACAAGGCCGCGACCGACAAGACCGGCTACCCGGGCCTGCCGACCGAGAAGGAACAGGTCAGCTACACCATCGGCATGGCGATGGGCAAGCAGCTGGCGGAGATCAAGGACGAGGTGAACGTCGATACCGTGGTCAAGGCCCTGCGCACCCAGATGGATGGCGGCAAGGCGCTGATCAACGACGAGCAGGCGCAGCAGATCATGCAGGCGTTCAGCCAGAAGATGCAGGCCAAGCAGATCGCCAAGATGATGGAAGAAGGCAAGGCCAACCTCGACAAGGGCGAGAAGTTCCTGGCCGAGAACGGCAAGAAGCAGGGCGTGGTCACCACCGCCTCCGGCCTGCAGTACCAGGTCCTCACCGAAGGCAAGGGCGCCAAGCCCGGCGCCACCGACGGCGTGAAGGTGAACTACAAGGGCACCCTGCTGGACGGCAAGGAATTCGACAGTTCCTACAAGCGTGGCGAGCCGGCCGTGCTGCCGCTGCAGGGCGTGATCCCGGGCTGGGCCGAAGGCCTGCAGCTGATGCCGGTGGGCTCGAAGTACAAGTTCTGGATCCCGGCCAAGCTCGCCTACGGCGAGCAGGCGCCGCCGATGATCGGCCCGAACCAGGTGCTGGAGTTCGAAGTCGAGCTGCTGGAGATCGTCAAGGCGCCGTCCGGCAAGTAACCGTTCCGGAACACCGGGGGACGTATCCTTGCGATGCGTCCCCTTTCTTTTGCCCACGGATACCGCGCATGCGCGTCTGCATTTTCGGCACCGGCTACGTTGGCCTGGTGACCGGCACCTGCCTGGCCGAGGTCGGCCACGACGTGGTCTGCGTCGATGTCGACGCGGCCAAGGTGGAAGGCCTGAACAAAGGCATCGTGCCGATCTACGAGCCCGGCCTGACCCCGATGGTGAAGGCCAACCACGCCGCCGGGCGGCTGCGCTTCACCACCGACGCGGCGGCAGGCATCACCCACGGCGACGTGCTGTTCATCGCGGTGGGCACGCCGCCGGACGAGGATGGCAGCGCCGACCTGCAGTACGTGCGCGAAGTGGCGCGTACCATCGGCCGCCACATCGAGCGGCCGGTGGTGGTGGTGGACAAGTCCACCGTGCCGGTGGGTACCGCCGACAAGGTTCGCGCCACCATCAATGCGGAGCTGGCCGCACGCGGCGCGGACATCGATTTCGAAGTGGTGTCCAACCCCGAGTTCCTGAAGGAGGGTGCGGCGGTCGAGGACTGCATGCGCCCGGACCGCATCGTCATCGGCACCTCCAGCGCGTCTGCGCTGGAGACGCTGCGGCGCCTGTACGCCCCGTTCAACCGTAACCACGAGCGCATCGTGGCGATGGACGTGCGTTCCGCGGAGCTGACCAAGTACGCGGCGAATGCGATGCTGGCGACCAAGATCAGCTTCATGAACGAGATCGCCAACATCGCCGAGCAGGTGGGCGCGGACGTCGAGATGGTGCGCAAGGGCATCGGCTCCGATCCGCGCATCGGCTGGCATTTCATCTACCCCGGCGCCGGCTACGGCGGCTCGTGCTTCCCCAAGGACGTGCAGGCGCTGGCGCGCACCGCCCAGCAGCACGGCGTGCAGCCGCGCCTGCTGGAGGCGGTGGAGGGGGTGAACGCCGCGCAGAAGGGCCACCTGTTCGAGTTGATGCAGCGCCATTACGACCTTGGCGAGGACGAAGGCCTGCGCGGCAGGACCATCGCGGTGTGGGGACTGGCGTTCAAGCCGAACACCGATGACATGCGCGAGGCTTCCAGCCGCCGCCTGCTGCAGCAGCTGTGGGACGCGGGCGCGACGGTCCGCGCATTCGATCCGGAGGCGATGGCCGAGACCCGGCGCATCTTCGGCGAGCGCGACGACCTGGTGCTGTGCGACTCCGCCGCCGCCGCGCTGGAGGGCGCCGACGCGCTTGCCGTGGTCACCGAATGGAAGCAGTTCCGCAGCCCCGATTTCGCGAGGCTGAAAGAGGCGCTGGCCGATGCGGTGCTGTTCGACGGCCGTAACCTGTACGAACCCGCCGAAGTGGAAGCGGCCGGCATCGCCTACTACGGCATCGGCCGCGGACGCTCGCTGCGCAAGGAAGAAGCATGACCGATCTCGAACAACGGCTGGTCGACCTGGAAACCCGGCTGGCCTTCCAGGAGCAGGCGCTGCTGGAACTCAGCGACGCGCTGGCCGCCGCCCGCAGCGAAGAAGCCGGCAACGCGCTGCGTCTGCATCGCGCGCTGGAAGAATTGCGACAATTGCGCAGCGCGATGGCCGCAAGCCCGGTCACCGGCGATGCCGCCAGCGAACCGCCCCCTCCGCACTACTGACCGCCCGATTCCGCCATGAGCAATTCCCTCCGCGACCAGCTGCTTGGCCTAGGCTTCAAGGATGCGCCCAAGCCCGCCGCGCGACCGAAGCCCGATGCCCGCAAACCGCAGGCCGGGCCGGGCGGCAAGCCCGCGCACGCCGGCAAGCCGGCGCACCACGGCCGGCAGGCCCAGCCGGGTCGCCCGCAATCGCGAGCGCAACACCCCACGCATCAGAAAAAGATGTCGCGCGAGGACATCGACCTGGCCAAGGCCTATGCGATCCGCGCGCAGAAGGAAAAAGACGAACGCATCGAGGCCGAACGGCTGAAGCAGGAAGAAGCACGCCTGCGCCGTGAGGCCAAGGCGAAGCTGGAAGCCTTCGTCAAGGACAAGGCGCTGAATGCCGCCGATGCCGAGCACGTCCGCCACTTCGAGTACGGCGGCAAGATCAAGCGCGTCCATGTCACCGCCGAGCAGCTGAAGGCGCTCAATGCCGGCGAGCTGGGCGTGGTGCAGATGAATGGCCGCTACCTGCTGGTGGATGCCGCGACCCTGGCCGAGGCCGAGGCGATCTTCGCCCAGGCCGTCGCGTTGAAGGTCGACCCGGATGCGCCCGCACAGGAAGATCCCTACGCCGATCCCATGTACCAGGTGCCTGACGACCTGGTTTGGTGACAGGAAAAGGGAAGCGGGGTCCGATCAGAGTCGACTTGTCCCAAGTACATGGCCAGCGTGCTGTCCGACTTTGAAAGTCGACTCTGGCCCCGCTTTTCCCTGACTCAATCCGGATCGTAGTCCAGGTTGAACGACAGCCAGCGCTCCGCCTGGGCCATGTCCACGCCCTTGCGCCGGGCGTAGTCGGCCACCTGTTCCTTCGTCACCCGCCCGACCACGAAGTACTTGCTGTCGGGGTGGCTGAAATACAGCCCGGACACGCTGGCCGCCGGGTACATGGCGAAGTGGTCGGTCAGCTCGATGCCGGTCTTGCCGGTCACATCCAGCAGGTCGAACAGCACCCGCTTTTCGCTGTGCTCAGGGCAGGCCGGGTAGCCGGGAGCGGGGCGGATGCCCCGGTAGCGCTCGGCGATCAGCGCGTCGTTGTCCAGCGTCTCGTCTGCCGCATAGCCCCAGAACTCCTTGCGCACGCGCTGGTGCAGGCGCTCGGCGAAGGCTTCGGCCAGACGGTCGGCCAGCGCCTTGAGCAGGATCGCGCTGTAGTCGTCGTGATCGGCGCGGAAGCGTTCCAAGTGCGGCTCGATGCCCAGCCCCGCAGTGACCGCGAACGCGCCGATCCAGTCCTGCCTGCCGCTGTCCTTCGGCGCGATGTAATCGGCCAGGCACAGGTTGGGGCGCTCCACCGGCTTGTCGGCCTGCTGGCGCAGAAAGCGGAACCAGCGCTCTTCGCCGTCCACCTGTAGCGCCACGTCGTCGCCCACGCTGTTGGCCGGCCAGAAGCCGCAGACCGCCTTGGCGGTCAGCCATTTCCCGTCGACGATTTTCTGCAGCATCGTGCGCGCGTCGCGATACAGCTCGCTGGCCTGCGCGCCCACCACTTCGTCGGTGAGGATCGCCGGGTACTTGCCGGCCAGCTCCCAGGCGTTGAAGAAGGGCGACCAGTCGATGCAGTCCACCAGCTCGGCCAGCGGGTAGTCGTCGAACACGTGCAGCCCCGGCTGCTTCGGCACGGGCGGGGTGTAGCCGGCCCAGTCGAACTTGAACGACTGCGCGCGCGCCTTGTCCAGCGGCACCAGCCGCTTGCCGTCGCCGCGGTTGCGGTGGCGCTGGCGCACGTCGGCATAGTCGTTGGCGGCGGCCTGCACGAAATCGCCGCGCAGCTCCGGGCTCATCAGCGACTGCGCCACGCCCACCGCGCGCGAGGCGTCCTTTACCCAGATCGTGGGCGCCTGGTAGTGCGGGTCGATCTTCAGCGCGGTATGCGCGCGCGAGGTGGTGGCGCCGCCGATCAGCAGCGGCATGGTGAAACCCTGCCGTTGCATCTCGCGGGCGACGTGGCTCATCTCCTCCAGCGAGGGCGTGATCAGGCCGGACACGCCGATCATGTCGGCGTTCTCGGCAATCGCGGTGTCGAGGATCTTCTGCGCCGGCACCATCACCCCGAGGTCGATGACCTCGAAGTTGTTGCAGGCCAGCACCACGCCAACAATATTTTTTCCGATGTCGTGCACGTCGCCCTTGACCGTGGCCATCACGATCTTGCCGTTGCTCTTGCCGACATCGCCGGTGCGCAGCTTCTCGGCCTCGATGTAGGGCAGCAGGTGCGCCACCGCCTTCTTCATCACCCGCGCCGACTTCACCACCTGCGGCAGGAACATCTTGCCGGCGCCGAACAGGTCGCCGACCACGTTCATGCCGTCCATCAGCGGGCCTTCGATCACGTCCAGCGGCCGCGTGGCCTGCTGGCGCGCTTCCTCGGTGTCCTCCACCACGTACTGGTCGATGCCGTTCACCAGCGCGTGCGAGAGTCGCGCGGCCACCGGCTGCTCACGCCATTGCAGGTCTTCGACCTTCTTCTCGCCCTTTTTCTTCTTGAAGTTGTCGGCGATCTCCAGCAGCCGCTCGGTGGCGTCGTCGCGGCGGTTCAGCACCACGTCCTCGACGCGCTCGCGCAGCAGCGGGTCCAGCTGGTCGTACAACGGCAGCGCGCCGGCGTTGACGATGCCCATGTCCATGCCGGCCTTGATGGCGTGGTACAGGAACACCACGTGGATCGCCTGCCGCACCGGCTCGTTGCCGCGGAAGCTGAAGCTGACGTTGGATACGCCGCCGGAGATATGGCTGTACGGGAACAGCCGGCGCAGCTCGCGCGCGGCTTCGATGAAATCGACCGCGTAGTTGTTGTGTTCCTCGATGCCGGTGGCGATCGCGAAGCAGTTGGGATCGAAGATGATGTCCTCGGGCGGGAACCCGATCTCCTCGGTCAGCAGTTTGTAGGCGCGTGCGCTGATCTCCACCTTGCGCCGTGCGGTGTCGGCCTGGCCCACCTCGTCGAAGGCCATCACCACCACCGCCGCGCCGTAGCGGCGTACCAGCCGCGCCTGCCGCAGGAACTCGGCTTCGCCTTCCTTCATCGAGATCGAGTTGACGATGCCCTTGCCCTGCAGGCACTTCAGCCCGGCCTCGATCACCGACCACTTCGAGCTGTCCACCATCACCGGCACCTTGGCGATGTCGGGCTCGGCGGCGATCAGGTTGAGGTATTCCACCATCGCCTTCTCGGAGTCGAGCAGGCCCTCGTCCATGTTGACGTCGATGACCTGCGCGCCGTTCTCCACCTGCTGGCGGGCGACCACCACCGCCTCGTCAAGCCGCCCCTCGAGGATCAGCTTCTTGAACTGCGCGCTGCCGGTGACGTTGGTGCGCTCGCCGACATTGATGAAATTGGATTCCGGCGTGATGACCAGCGGTTCGAGGCCGGACAGGCGGGTGAAGCGGGGAAGGGTGGTACTCATGCCGCCTGCTCCTGCGCGCCGACCACCGGCACCTCGCGAGGCGGCAGCCCGCGCACGGCCGCGGCGATCGCGGCGATGTGGTCCGGCGTGGTGCCACAGCAGCCGCCGACCAGGTTGATCAGGCCGCTCTGCGCGAACTCGCGCAGGATCACGGCCATGTCTTCCGGGGTTTCGTCATAGCCGCCAAAGGCATTCGGCAGGCCGGCGTTGGGGTGGCAGCTGACGTGGGTATCGGCGACCGTCGACAGCACGTCCACGTGCTGGCGCAGGTCCTTTGCACCCAAGGCGCAGTTCAGGCCGATCGCCATCGGCCGGCTGTGACGCAGCGAGTACCAGAACGCTTCGGCGGTCTGCCCGGACAGGGTGCGGCCGGAGGCGTCGGTGATCGTGCCGGAGATCATCACCGGCAGGCGCGACCCGATCTCTTCGAACACATCATCGATGGCGAACAGCGCGGCCTTGGCGTTGAGGGTGTCGAACACGGTTTCCACCATCAGGATGTCGGCGCCGCCTTCGATCAGGCCGCGCGCGGCCTCGCGGTAGGCTTCCGCCAGCTCGTCGAAGCTGATCGCGCGAAAGCCCGGCCGGTTCACGTCGGGCGACAGCGAGGCGGTGCGGCTGGTCGGACCCAGCACGCCGATCACGAAGCGCGGCTGGGAGGGATCGGTCGCCTCGATGCCATCGCACTCGGCACGGGCCAGGCGCGCGCCTTCGCGGTTGAGTTCGCGCACCAGATGCTGCAGGCGGTAGTCGGCCAGCGAGATCGAGGTGGAGTTGAAGGTATTGGTCTCGACCAGGTCCGCGCCGGCCTCGAGGTACTGGCGATGGATGCCGCGGATGATGTCGGGGCGGGTCAGGGACAGCAGGTCGTTGTTGCCGCGCTGGTCATGGCCCTCGCAGCCGCAGCCGGGCCCGTGGGCATGGCCGCCCGGCGCGAACAGGGCGTCATAGCCGCTGGCGAAGCGTTCGCCGCGATAGTCGGCTTCCTGCAGCTCGTGGCGCTGGATCATCGTGCCCATCGCGCCGTCGATGATGAGGATGCGGCGCGCCAGCGCAGCCTGCAGGGCTTCTGCGCGGGCGGGGTTCTTCCAGGGGAGGTGGGTCATGGCTTGTCTTGCTCCAGCTCGTCACGCCCGGGTGGGACAGACATCGGTCTGCCAGAGGCGGCACGGCAATGACGGATATGTCTTGTTACGGCTTCACGCCGGTCAGCGAGATCACTTCGAAATGTGGCGGGCGCCGCTCGCGAGTGACGGTGTCGCAATTGGCGATGCTCAGCCCGGCCTTTTCCGCGAATTTGCGTAACTCCTTGCCGGTGAAACCAAGGTTCACATGGCCGTAGGCTTCCACCACGCTGCGGTGTTCATGGCGGGCCAGGCTGGACAGCAGCAGGCGCCCGCCGGGCTTCAGCACGCGCGCCGCTTCGGCCACAGCCTGCGCCGGGCGCGCGGCGTAGGTCAGCGCGTGCATCAGCACCACCAGGTCGAAGCTGGCGTCGGCGAATGGCAGCGCATGCATGTCGCCTTCGCGCACTTCCACGTTCTCGAAGCGACGCAGGCGCTCGCTGGCGGCAGCCACCACGCGCTGGCTGGAGTCGATGCAGACGTAGCGGTCGGCGTGCGGGGAAAGCAGTTCCGCCAGCACGCCGTCGCCGGAGGCGATGTCCAGCACGTCGCCCGGCCACAGCAGCGGCAGCGCGGTGCGTGCCAGCGCCTCCCAGGTACGGCCCGGCGAGTAGTGGCGCTCCATGTCGCCGGCCACGCTGTCGGCCCAGTTCTGGTCGGCCGCGCGCATCGCAAGTACGGCAGGCACGCGTTCGGCGTCCTGTCGCAGCAGCGGGTCGTCGCTGCCGGTGCGGATCGACTGCCAAAGCATCCGCTGCGCCGGTTCGATCGCGGCATCATCGAAGCGGTAGTAGGCCGACACCCCGGCGCGGCGGTCGCGCACCAGCCCGGCTTCCTTGAGCTTGGCCAGGTGGGTGGACACCCGCGGCTGCGCCAGCTGGGTGATCGCCGAAAGTTCGGCCACCGTGAGTTCCTCGCCTTCCAGCAGCGCCAGCAGGCGCACGCGGGTGGCGTCGGCAAACACCTTCAGGTGCGCGGACCAGCCTTCCAGATCCATATATATCTTTCCATCGCGATTCAGAGATAAGTTTCTCGCGATGTTGCACCGCGGTCAAGCCGCGCGCGTGCCGGTCACGTTGCCGGGTGCCGATATTGCGTTCCGTCGTTGCGGCAGCGTGGAAAACACAGTGTACGCAGGCTGCATGGGCATTTCGAACGCGCGCGCCGGCAAAGCGCAGGCCCAGCCTGCCGCCGCTACGGTTCTGCGCGCCGCGGGGATACAATGCCGCTTCTTCGAATGACGCTAAGGGGCGGTTGTGGATTTCGGATTCAGCGACGAACAGCTGATGCTGCAGGACGTGGCGCGACGCATCGCCCGCGAGAAGATCGCCCCCAGCGCAGAGCACCACGACCGCACCGGCGAGTTCCCGCTCGAGAACATCCGTGCCCTGGGCGAAAACGGCCTGATGGGCATCGAGGTCCCCGCGGAGTACGGCGGCGCCGGCATGGACCCGGTGGCGTACGTGCTGGCGATGGTCGAGATCGCCGCGGCCGACGCCGCGCACAGCACCATCATGTCGGTGAACAACTCGCTGTTCTGCAACGGCATCCTGACCTTCGGCACCGAGGCGCAGAAGCAGAAGTACGTGCGCGAGATCGCCGAGGGTCGCGAGATCGGCGCGTTCGCGCTGACCGAGCCACAGTCCGGTTCCGACGCCACCGCGATGCGCTGCCGCGCCGTGAAGCAGGACGATGGCAGCTACGTGGTCAACGGCAAGAAGAGCTGGATCACCTCCGGCCCGGTCGCCAAGTACATCGTGCTGTTCGCCATGACCGCGCCGGAAAAGGGCGCACGCGGGATCACCGCGTTCATGATCGACACCACCCGCGAAGGTTTCCACCGTGGCAAGACCGAACCCAAGCTGGGCATCCGCGCCTCGGCCACCTGCGAGATCGAGTTCACCGATTACGTGGTCCACGCCGACGAGGTGCTGGGTGAGGAAGGGCAGGGCTTCAAGATCGCCATGGGCGTGCTGGATGCCGGCCGCATCGGCATCGCCAGCCAGGCCATCGGCCTGGCCCGCGCCGCGTATGAGGCGACGCTGGAATACGTCAAGGAGCGCAAGGCCTTCGGCCAGCCGATCGGCACGTTCCAGATGACCCAGGCCAAGATCGCCGACATGAAGTGCAAGCTGGACGCGGCGCTGCTGCTGACCCTGCGCGCGGCATGGCTGAAGGGCCAAGGCCAGCGGTTCACCACCGAGGCGTCGGTGGCCAAGCTGACCGCGTCGGAAGCCGCCATGTGGATCACCCACCAGGCGCTGCAGATCCATGGCGGTATGGGCTATTCCAAGGAAATGCCGATCGAGCGTTTCTTCCGCGACGCCAAGATCACCGAAATCTACGAAGGCACCAGCGAGATCCAGCGGTTGGTCATCGCCCGCGGCGAAACCGGCCTGCGATAAACAACAACGACACCAAGACGGCCGCGCCCCCTGCGCGGCCGTTTCCCTTTGGAGGCTGTGAAGCAGATGAAGAAGTCAGTCGAAACCGGTACCAGCGTCGACCTCAAACCCATCCTCGATGCGCTGGCCAAGCGCGTGGGCAAGGCCGGCCTGGCCGAGGCGCAGGCGTTCGCCGCCGCCTTCTACCGGCGCATGGATGCCGACGAGATCGCCAGCCGCAACGCGGCCGGCTGGGCCGAACTGGCCGCCGACATGCTGGAGTTCGCGCGTACCCGCAAGCGCGGCAAGGCCAGCGTGCGCTTGAGCAATCCCGCCGACTCCACCCACACCCTGGTGCAGATCGTCAACGACGACATGCCGTTCCTGGTTGATTCCGTGACCATGGCGCTGGCCGACGCCGGCATCGGCGTGCACGTGCTGGGCCACCCGGTCATCCGCATGAGCCGCGACAAGGCCGGCAAGCTGGTCGGCGTGGGCGAAGGCGCGGCCGAGTCGCTGATGCACCTGGAAATCGACCGCCAGCCGCAGGCCGCGATGGCCGCGGTCAAGGCGCGCATCGTGCAGGTGCTGGACGACGTCCGCGCGATCGTCAACGACTGGGAGCCGATGCGCGACCGCATGCGCGAGGTGGCCGAGGACATGGCCAACCGCAAGCTGCCGGTGGGCGAAGCCGGTCGCCAGGAGGCGCAGGAGTTCCTGCGCTGGGCCGCCGACAACCACTTCACCTTCTTCGGCTACCGCGAGTACAAGGTCGGCAAGCAGGGCAAGGAAGACATCCTGTCCGCGGTGCCGGGCAGTGGCCTGGGCCTGCTGCGCGGCGAGGAAAGCGGCGCGCGTCCGCTGAAGTCGCTGGCCGCGCACGCGCTGCCGCAGTCCGGCGCGGTCGATGCGCTGATCCTGACCAAGACCAATGCGCGCGCCACCGTGCACCGCCCCGGCTACATGGACTACATCGGCGTGCTGGGCTTCGATGCCAAGGGCCGTGCGGTCAGCGAACAACGTTTCGTCGGCCTGTACACCTCCAGCGCCTACACCCGCCGCCCGTGGGACATTCCGCTGGTGCGTGAGCGCCACGACTACGTGATGGACAAGTCCGGGCTGGATCCCAGCAGCCACAGCGGCAAGGCGCTGCGCCACATCCTCGAGACCCTGCCGCGCGACGAGCTGTTCCAGGCCGGCGAGGAAGAACTGTTCCGCACCTGCATGGGCATCCTGGGCCTGCAGGAGCGCGTGCGCAGCAAGCTGTTCGTGCGCCCTGACCGCTACGGCCGCTACTACTCCGCGCTGGCCTACGTGCCGCGCGACCGCATGAGTACGCAAGTGCGCCACCGCATCGAGGCGATGCTGCGCGAGGCGCTGGGCGGCGAGCGCGTGGACACCAACGTCCAGATCGGCGATTCGCCGCTGGCGCAGCTGCACATCATCGTGCGGCCCAGCGCCAGTGCGGCCAACGTCGAGATCGACCTGCCTGCGCTGGAAGCCAAGCTGGCGGAGATCGTGCGCGACTGGCGCGATGACCTGCGCGAGCGGCTGGTGGCCCGCCACGGCGAAGAGGCCGGGCTCAAGCTCGCCGCCCGCTTCGGCAACGCCCTGCCGGCCGGCTACATCGAGGAGGTCAGCCCGGAGGCCGCGGCCGACGACGTCGAGCACCTGGCCGCGCTGACCGGCGACGACGACCTGCGCCTGCAGCTGTGCCGTTCGCAGCGCGGCAGCCTGCGCTTCAAGCTGTACCGTCCGTTGCGCGACATCCCGCTGTCCGACGCCCTGCCGATGATGGAAAACATGGGCCTGCGCGTCATCACCGAGCACCCTTACAAGGTCGAGCTCGAAGGTCGCGTGGCCTGGATCCAGGACTTCGAGGTGGAATCGCAACAGGGCGAGCTCGACGTCGATGCGCTGGACGCGAGCTTCGAGGAGGCATTCGCGCGGATCTGGCGCGGTGATGCCGAAAACGACGGCTTCAACCGGCTGGTGCTGGCCGCCGGCCTGTCGTGGAAGCAGGTCGCGATGCTGCGTGCCTACTGCAAGTACCTGCTGCAGGTGGGTGTGCCGTTCTCGCAGAGCTACATGGAAGCCACGCTGACCCGCTACCCGCTGCTAGCGCGGCTGCTGGTGGAGCTGTTCGAGGCGCGCTTCGACCCGGCTACCGGCAAGGAAAGTGCGGCACAGATCCAGCAGGGGATGGAGCGCTTCGGCGCCCAGCTGAAGGTTCTGGCTGCCGGCGACGCGCCCGCGCAGAACGCGCTGAAGGCGCTGGTCAAGTCGCGCGAAGGCAACCGCGAGGCGCAGGTCGAAGCCGCGCGTGGCGCGCTGCTGGGGCTGCTGGATCGGGTTGGCAGCCTGGACGAGGACCGCATCCTGCGCAGCTTCATCGGCGTCATCGACGCCACACTGCGCACCAACTACTACATCGAATACAAGGATGGCCTGCGCAAGGACGGCGGCCCCGCCGACTACCTGGCGTTCAAGTTCGACACCGCCCGGGTGCCCGACCTGCCGAAGCCGCGTCCTTATCGCGAGATCTGGGTGTGCGGCCCGCGCGTGGAAGGCACCCATCTGCGCTTCGGCCCGGTGGCCCGCGGCGGCCTGCGCTGGTCCGACCGCCGCGAGGACTTCCGCACCGAGGTGCTGGGCCTGGTGAAGGCGCAGATGGTGAAGAACACGGTCATCGTGCCGGTGGGCAGCAAGGGCGGCTTCTACGCCAAGCAGCTGCCGAGCCCGGCGGTGGACCGCGACGCGTGGATGGCCGAAGGCATCGCCTGCTACAAGCGCTTCATCAACGGCCTGCTGGATATCACCGACAATCTCAGCGTGGACGGCAAGGTGCTGCCGCCGGCGGGCGTGGTGCGCCATGACGGCGACGACCCGTACCTGGTGGTGGCGGCCGACAAGGGCACCGCAAGCTTCTCCGACATCGCCAACGGCATCGCCCAGGCGCATGGCTTCTGGCTGGACGACGCGTTCGCCTCCGGCGGCAGCGCCGGCTACAGCCACAAGGGCATGGGCATCACCGCGCGCGGCGCCTGGGAGTCGGTCAAGCACCACTTCCGTGCGCTTGGCCGCGACAGCCAGAAGCAGGACTTCACCTGCGTGGGCATCGGCGACATGTCGGGCGACGTGTTCGGCAACGGCATGCTGCTGAGCAAGCACATCCGCCTGCTCTGCGCGTTCGATCACCGCCACATCTTCCTCGACCCGAACCCGGATGCTGCCGCCTCGTTCAAGGAGCGCCAGCGCCTGTTCGACCTGCCGCGCTCCAGCTGGGCGGACTACGACGCCAAGCTGATCAGCAAGGGCGGTGGCATCCATCCGCGTTCGGCCAAGTCGATCGAGATCACCCCGCAGGCGCGTGAGGCGTTGGGTATCGATGCCAGCATCAAGGTGATGACCCCGAACGAGCTGATGCACGCGGCGCTGCGTGCGCCGGTGGACCTGCTCTGGAACGGCGGCATCGGCACCTACGTCAAGGCGTCCAGCGAGTCCAACGCCGACGTCGGCGACCGCGCAAACAACGGCCTGCGCGTCAACGGCGCCGACCTGCGCTGCAAGGTGGTGGGCGAGGGCGGCAACCTCGGCATGACCCAGCTGGGCCGCATCGAGGCGGCGCAGGCGGGCGTGCTGCTGAACACCGACTTCATCGACAACTCCGCCGGCGTGGACACCTCCGACCACGAGGTGAACATCAAGATCCTGCTCACCGGCGAAGTGCAGAAGAAGCGCCTCAAGCTGGCTGAACGCAACAAGCTGCTGGCGGCGATGACCGACGAGGTCGCGCAGCTGGTGCTGAACGACAACTACCGCCAGAACCAGGCGCTGAGCCTGATGGAGCGGATGAGTGCCTCGCGCCTCGGTTCCAAGATGCATTTCATCAGCACGCTGGAAGCGCAGGGCCTGCTGGATCGCCAGATCGAGTTCCTGCCTACCGACGCGCAGATCGCCGAGCGCAAGCTGCGCGGCCAGGGCCTGACCCGTCCGGAGCTGTCGATCCTGCTGTCCTACGCCAAGCTGGTGGCGTACCCGCAGCTGCTGGAATCGGACGTGCCGGAAGACCCGTACCTGTCGAAGGAGCTGGTGCGCTACTTCCCCGAGCCGCTGCAGAAGAAGTACGCCAAGGTGATGGAGAACCACCGCCTGAAGCGCGAGATCATCGCCACCGCGGTCACCAACTCCACCATCAACCGGATGGGCGCCACCTTCCTGATGCGCATGCAGGAAGACAGCGGCCGCAGCATCGGCGAGATCGCCCGCGCCTACACCATCACCCGCGAGACCCTGGACGCGCGTGAACTGTGGGCGCAGATCGACGCGCTGGACGGCAAGGTGGCCGAGGGCGTGCAGGTTGACGCCCTGCAGGTGATCTGGGAGCTGCAGCGTGGCTTCACCCGCTGGCTGCTGTCGCGCCCCGGCGCAGTGCCGGCGATTGCCACCGCGGTGGAGCGTTACCACGACGGCTTCCGCGACATCCGCGCCGGCGAGGGCATCCTGCCGCCGTCGCAGCGTCCGCAGTACGAAGCCAGCCGCAAGCAGTGGCGCGATAAGGGCCTGCCGGCCGCACTGGCCGACCAGCTGGCCGCGCTGCCGTACCTGGAGTCGGGCGCCGACATCATCGAGCTGGCGCGCGAGCGCAAGCTGCGCCCGATCGAGGTGGCCAAGGTCTACTTCCGCCTGGCCGACGCACTGCACGCGCCGTGGCTGCGCGAGCAGATCGAGGCACTGAAGGTGGACGGCCGCTGGCACGCGGTCGCCCGCGGGGTGCTGCGCGACGAGCTGTTCGCCCAGCTGCGCGCGCTCACCGCGCAGGTGCTGGCGATGCCGGGCAAGGAGCCGGACGCCAAGGTGCAGGCATGGCTGACCCGTGACGATTCGTCGCTCCGTTTCACCCTGGCCATGTTGACCGAGCTCGCCGCGCAGAAGGGGCTGGACTATCCCACCGCATCGGTGGCGGTGCAGCGCGTGGCGCAGCTGGCGCAGCGCGGCTGATCTTCGCCACCCGTTGTCCGCGATGGGCGTCCCGCAAGGGGCGCCCATCTTTTTTCCGGTGCAGGGGGCGAGGCCCGGAAAAGGGGTGCGGCGATGGGGGGTCCGCCCTGCACGGGCTCTTGCTATCCTCGGCGCATGACCATGCCGCGCCTTGCCCTGCTTGCCAGTCCCGCCGATGAGGCGCGGGCTGCGCTGGCCGTACTCGAAGCAAGGCACGGCGCGCATCCCCCGGAACAGGCGGATGTGATTGTCGCGTTGGGCGGTGATGGCTTCATGCTGCAGACCCTGCATCGCCACGGTGCGCTGGGCAAGCCGGTGTACGGCATGAAGCTGGGCACCGTCGGCTTCCTGATGAACCAGTACCGCGCCGAGGACGACCTGCTGGCGCGGATCAACACCGCCGAGCCGGCGGTGCTGCATCCGCTGGAGATGCTGGCGCAGACCGAGTCCGGCGCCACGGTCGGCTCCCTGGCGTACAACGAGGTCTCGTTGCTGCGACAGACGCGCCAGGCCGCACATATCGGCATCGAGCTCAACGGCGAGCTGCGCCTGGACGAGCTGATATGCGACGGGGTGATGCTGGCCACCCCTGCCGGCAGCACTGCCTACAATTTTTCCGCGCACGGGCCGATATTGCCGCTGGGGGCGAACGTGATGGCGTTGACGCCGATCGCGCCGTTCCGGCCGCGGCGCTGGCGCGGTGCGGTGCTGAAGTCGGGCACCGAAGTGCGGTTCCGGGTGCGTGACCCGCACAAGCGGCCGGTCAGCGCCACCGCGGATTCCCACGAGGTGCGTGATGTCACCGAAGTGCTGGTGCGCGAGTCCCGCGACCGCAGCGTTACCCTACTGTTCGACCCCGAGCACAACCTGGAGGAAAGGATCCTGATCGAGCAGTTCGCTGCCTGATGTCCGTCTATTGCCTGGGGTGAAGATGCAGTTCGAGAGTCGAGACATTGGAGTGTCCGCAGCCGCTTCCCCGCCAGGGCGGCGGGTGCCGGCATGGGTCTGGGCGGTCGTCGCGTTCGTGCTCGGGATGGCGTTGACCTTGTGGCTGGCGGATGCCGAAAAACGCCGCAGCCGCAACGAGGCTCGGCGGGTGTTCGTGCAGGAAACCCGCGGCGTGGCGGAGGCCGTCCGCCTGCAGCTGGACCAGTGCGGCCACTTGATCCGCGCGTTCCAGTCGATCTTCATCGCCTCGCAGACGGTCACCGAGATCGAGTACGTCCGCGCTTATGAAAACATGCAGTCCAACGGCGCGGCGCGCGTCAGCCTGCAGGCGCTGGCCTACGCGGAGCGTCGGCGCCAGGCCGATGGCGACCACTACGTGACCACGATGTTCGCCCCGCAGTCGGGGAACCTCGCGATCCGCGGGCTCGACGTGAACAGCCAGCCCAGCAACCTGCAGGCGCTGGAACGGTCGCGCGATACCGACGAACTGTCGATGTCGGCACCGTTTGCCCTGCGCCAGAGCGGACGCCAGAGCCTGGGGGACGGCTTCATCCTGCGCCTGCCGGTGTTCGCGCCCGGCACCCGGCCGGGGACGGTGCAGGCACGACGCGCGGCAATTGTCGGCTCGCTGGGCGCGTCGTTCCGGATCTCGGACCTGATCGCCTCGGCGCTGCCGGACGCACCCGAGCAGCTGGCCGACGTGGTGGTCGAGGACGTCAGCAACGGTGCGCCGCGGCCGCTCTATTCGCAGGCCTTCGCCGGCCACGCGGTGGGCGCTTCGCGTTCGGAATACTCGGTGCCGCTGCAGTTCGGCGGGCGCACCTGGAAGGTCGTGGCCCGCGGCGTGGAAAACCCCGAGGGCGGCAGCTGGCTGCTGGTGCTGTGGATCGGTGCGGCGGTCAGTGCGCTGCTGGCGGCGCTGACCTGGTCGCTGGTGAGCACGCGTGAACGTGCGATCACGCTGGGCACCTCGATGGCGCGGCGCTTCCAGGCCAGCGAGGAACGCTTCCGCAAGCTCAATGAACTGTTGCCCTGCCTGGTGCTGCTGGCGCGCGAGGACGACGGCACCATCGTCTACCGCAATGCCACCGCCCGCGATCGGCTGGCGTCCAGCATGCAGGCCGACCGCTTGGCCGACCTGCTGGGCCAGGAGGTGATGGTGCGGCTTGCGGCCGCGGACACCGACGTGCTGCTGACCGTCGATGCGCAGTTGCCTGGCGCCGACGGCGGCAGCTTCTGGGCCAGCCTGTGGCTGAGCACCATCGAGCTGGACGGGGCGCCGATGTGGCTGCTGGTGGCCAGCGACATCTCCGAACAGCGGCAGCTGACCGAGCGGCTCAGCTACCAGGCCAGCCACGATTCGCTGACCCGGCTCTACAACCGCCGCGAGTTCGAAGCGCGCGCGCAGTCGCTGCTGAAACTGCCGGGGCACGGCGACGGCGCCTTGCTGTTCATCGATCTTGACCAGTTCAAGATCATCAACGACACCTCCGGTCACAGCGCTGGCGACGAGCTGCTGGTGCAGCTGGCCGCGGTGATGCGCGAGAAGCTGCGCCCCGGCGACGTGCTGGGCCGGCTGGGCGGCGACGAATTCGGCGTGCTGCTGCGCGGCGCGGCCACGGTCGACGCCGCGTTGATGGCCGCGGAGCGCCTGCGCAGCAGCATCGAAGGCTTCATCTTCAGCTGGGAGCAGCGCACCTACACCATCAGCGCCAGCATCGGCGTGGTGATGCTGGCGCATGCCACCACGTTGCGGGAGCTGTTCGCGCATGCCGATGCGGCCTGCTACATGGCCAAGGATGGGGGCCGCAACCGCGTGCACGTGTACGCGGAGGACGACACCGCGATCAGCAGCCGGCTGGGCGAGATGGAATGGGCCAACCGCATCCGCGATGCGCTGCGCGATGGTCGCCTGCTGATGGATTACCAGGAACTGCACCCGCTGCAGCCCGGCCACGCCGGAGGCGCGCACGTCGAACTGCTGCTGCGCCTGCGCGGCGAGGATGGCGGGGTGGTGCCGCCCGGCGCGTTCCTGCCGGCGGCGGAGCGCTACGGCCTGATGCCGCTGATCGACCGCTGGGTGGTGGAAACCGCGCTGGGCAACCTGGACCGCATCCATCCGCACGGCAGCCGCCTGGCCACCTGCGCGATCAACCTCTCCGGCGCCAGCCTGGAGGACGAGGGCCTGATCGCGCGCATCGAACACCTGATCGCGCTGTACGGCATCGAGGCGCGGCGGCTGGTGTTCGAAATCACCGAGACCGTGGCGGTGCGCAACTTCATCGCCTCCAGCGCGCTGATCGCGCGGCTGCGGGCGCTGGGCTGCCGGGTGGCGCTGGACGACTTCGGTGCCGGCATGTCGTCCTTCGGCTACCTGAAGAACCTCGAGCTGGACATGCTGAAGATCGACGGCAGCTTCGTGCAGAACCTGGCCAGCGACCGCATGTCGCAGTCCATCGTCAAGGCGGTGACCGAGATCGGCCACCAGCAGGGGATGGTAGTGGTGGCCGAGTGGGTGTCCTCGCAGGAGATGCTGGATATCCTTGCGCCGATGAACGTCGATTACGCGCAGGGTTTCGCCCTGCACAAGCCCGAACGCGCCGTGTTCCAACGCGATGCCGACCAGCGCTATTCCGACCAGCGCGATGGCTGACCCGCACGCATCGTCTCCCGACCGCCTGCCGCCGCCGCTGGTGGTGGCGATCACCGCACGGGCGCTGTTCCACATGGAAGACAGCCACGCGCTGTTCGAGCGCGAGGGCATCCAGGCGTTCGCCGAGTTCCAGCGCCAGCGCGAGGACGACGTGCTGCCGCCGGGCATCGCCTTCCCGCTGGTGCGCAAGCTGCTGGCGCTGAACGAAGGCGCCCCGGCCGATGCGCCGCGGGTGGAAGTGATCCTGCTCTCGCGCAATTCCTCCGACACCGGCCTGCGCGTATTCAATTCCATCCAGCATTACGGCCTGGACATCCGCCGCGCCACCTTCACCGCCGGGGCGCCGGTCTGGCCCTACATCAAGCCGTTCGGCGCGCAGCTGTTCCTGTCGGCCAACCCCGAGTCGGTGCGCCAGGCGCTGGAGGCCGGCGTGGCCGCGGCCACCATCCTGCCGGAGAAGGCCAGCGAGCCGCGCCAGCGCCAGCTGCGCATCGCCTTCGACGGCGACGCGGTGATCTTCGGCGACGAGAGCGAGCGGGTTTCGCGCGAACAGGGCGTGGAAGCCTTCGGCCGCCACGAACGCGAACGCGCGCGCGAGCCCCTGTCGGGCGGCCCGTTCCGCGGCTTCCTGGCGGCGCTGCACGACCTGCAGGTGGCGTTCCCGCCCGGCGAGGCCGCGCCCATCCGCACCGCGCTGGTCACCGCGCGCTCGGCGCCCGCGCATGAGCGGGTGATCCGCACCCTGCGCGAATGGGACGTGCGCCTGGACGAGGCGCTGTTCCTCGGTGGCCGCGACAAGGGCCCGTTCCTGGAAGCCTTCGGCGCCGACATCTTCTTCGACGATTCCCCGCACAACATCGATTCCGCGCGCCGCCATGTCGCCGCCGGGCACGTGCCGCATGGGGTGGCTAATGCACCCATGCCGACGCAGGCTGCCGGCGTCGATTCCGCGGCGGACCGCAAGCCCGACTGACCGCACCATCCGGCGCCGGCGCCACCCATTCAGCATCAACTCCGTGCCAACTGCCCGCGAGCCGGGCAGGCGCAAGCTTGCCTCCACCCCCGATGCGCAGTACCGTCGGTCATCTGTTCATTGGATGAACGCATGCCGTCGATGCCCCAGAACACCGACGAACTGGACGTGGCCCTGCTGCGGCGCCTGGCGGATTCCCCGCAGGCCAGCCAGCGCGAACTGGCCCGGGACACCGGCGTTTCGCTGGGCAAGATCAACTACGCCCTGCGCGCCCTGATCGACAAGGGCTGGGTCAAGGCGGGCAATTTCAGCCGCAACCCGCACAAGCTGCGCTATGCCTACCTGCTCACCCCCAGCGGCATCGAGGCGAAGGCCCAGCTCACCCGCGCCTTCCTGGCCCGCAAGATGCGCGAATACGACCAGCTGGCCGCCGAAATCGAGACCCTGAAGGGCGAAGTCGGACATGACTGAGGGCGCATCCACC
>JAANMY010000994.1_pt1 | contig 35127 bp, 32 predicted proteins | sample 7279691 | NCBI WGS metagenome assembly JAANMY01 (sample SAMN14094543, study PRJNA606508) | bioreactor metagenome | isolation source: A lab-scale SPAN reactor treating ammonium-rich wastewater day 388 | place: Ireland: Galway | collected 2018-02-07
CCCAGGCACCGCCTGGGCCGAAATCTCGCGCGATCGCAGCATGTTGATGCTGCATGTGCTGGAAGTGGACGATGCCGCCAAAATTGCCGCGCACGTGAAAAGTGCTTACGAACGCCCATTGATGGAGATTTTTGAATGACCGCTGCCCTCTCTGCCCCGCTGACTTGGGCACTGCCAGCAGCCATCTTGCTGCTGGCGCTGGCAATGGTGCTTACCTTGCTGCGCATGCTGCATGGCCCCACAGCACAAGACCGCGTACTGGCGCTCGATTGCATGTACTTAAACGGCATGCTGCTGGTGCTGGTGCTGGCCATGCATTACGCCTCGGAGGTGTACTTTGAAACCGCCTTGCTCATCGCCCTATTTAGCTGTGTAGGCACCACAGCCATGGCCAAATTTTTGCTGCGTGGCGAGGTGATTGAATGAACGCAACCGATTTTCCGCTCTGGCTGCAGTGGCTGATTGCTATTTTCGCCTTGCTCGGTGCCGCAGTGGCCCTGCTTGGCTCCTGGGGTTTGCTGCGACTGAAAACCTATTACGAGCGCGTTCACGCCCCTGCCATCATTGCCACCATGGGCTGCTGGCTCATCATGTGGGCCAGCACAGCGTTTTATTTAGCCTCCGGTACAGGGCCGACTTTTTCCACCTTATTAATTGCGGTTTTTGTGGCCGTCACTGTGCCCATTTCAACCATTTTCTTGATGCGGGCCGCCCTGTTTCGTGATCGCCGTGCCCACCGTGCCGTGCCACCCAGCATCAGCAGCACCAGCCTGGCGCGTACACCACCACCGCCCCCGGCAAAGTTGTCTTAAATGCTGCAAGTCATCGCCATTTGTGCCGGGGCCTCAATCGGTGCCTTGGCGCGTTGGCACCTGGGCCTGTGGCTCAGTGCCCCCGGGCAGCTGCCTTGGGGAACACTGTGGGCCAATGCCATTGGCGGTTATTTGATCGGCTTGGCCATTGCCTGCCTAGAAGCGTTTCCGCAGCTTGATCCGGTTTGGCGCTTATTTTTTATTACTGGGTTTTTAGGGGCGCTGACCACCTTTTCCAGCTATAGCGCCGAAGTGTTTCACCTGCTCCATACCGGGCGTTGGATGGTGGGCCTGCTGTGGACGGCCGCCCATCTATTGGCCTCCATCACCCTAACGGCTGCCGGCTGGTACTGTGCGCAAGCGTGGTTGGCAAAGTTCAGCGGATCTGCAGTCTAAAATTAAGCATAGCTGCTAACGCTTGCTCAACAAGGGCAAATGCCTCAAAAGGATTAAAAAAAATGACTCCTGCACTCTACGAACGCTCCTTATTAGAAGATTTAGCCCCCTTGGAAGGCCCCAACGCTACCCGTGATCTGAGCGCCGCCGACCCCACCGAACCCAACTCTTACCGCCTGGCCTTTGCCGATCCAGAATTCATGGCCCGCCGTGAAACCCGGGGCATTCGTTTTCAGCTGGAACTGCTCAAACCCGATTTGGACCAGCAGGCCATGGGCATTGAGCACACGGTTGTGGTGTACGGCAGTGCCCGCTTCGTAGATTTAGAGGCGGCCACCCAAGCGTTGCAGCAAGCCCAGGCCAGTGGCGATGCCCAAGCCCTGGCACTGGCTGAGCGCGACATGCGCAACGCCCAGCGTTACGAGGCCGCCCGTCGCTTTGCCTATTTGGTTGCCCAATACAGCAAACGCCACCCCACCAATCAACGCGTGTACGTCTGCACTGGCGGTGGCCCAGGCATCATGGAAGCGGCCAACCGGGGCGCTTACGATGCCGGGGCCCCAACCATCGGGCTCAATATCCTGCTGCCCCACGAGCAGCACGGCAACCCCTACATCAGCCCGGGCCTGAGCTTCAAATTCCACTACTTTGCCCTGCGCAAAATGCACTTTTTGATGCGGGCCAAGGCGCTGGTGGCATTCCCCGGCGGGTTTGGCACCATGGATGAGTTGTTTGAAGTGCTCACCCTGGTGCAAACCACCAAGATCAAACCCGTCCCCATCGTGCTGTACGACTCCAAATTTTGGAAACGCTTGTTTAACTTTGAACTGCTCGTCGAAGAAGGGGCCATCAGCCCTGAAGATTTAACACTGTTCCAATACGCCGACACCCCCGAAGAAGCCTGGCAAATTTTTAAAGACTTCTACCAGCTCAAAGACTGAGCGCTACCGGTCTGCAAACGTATCACGCCCCAGCAGCCAGGGCAGGCGTGATGCGACCCCCACCATGGCCCCCACCCCCCAAAACAGGGCCGACACCCCCAGCACCGCCCCCAGGCTGCCAAACATCATCGGCATCATCACGCTCGAGGCGTTGATCGCCATCATGCGCAAGCCCAAGGCCTGGCCGTGGCGCGCCTCGGGGGTGATTTGGTGCAACATGCTCATCACCATCGGCTGCACCGACCCCAGCACCAGGCCCAGCAACACCGAGCACGCAGCCATGCTCCACGGGCCGGGCATCAGCGGGTACAGCATAAACAGCAGGCAAGCGCCCAGCATGGCGCACCACACCACCAGCCACTCGCGCAAATGCTTGGCCAGCAGCGGCAACACCAGCCGCACCACCATGGCCGCAATGGCAAAACCGCCCAAGATGCTGCCGATCACCGAGGCCGACAGCCCACGCTCATGCCCCAGGATGGGCACGACAAAGGTATGCACATCCCAGCACGAGGACAGCGCCCAGTTCATCAGCAGCAGGCGGCGAAAGCTTTGGTCTTGCAACAAATCCCACGCGGCCGGGGCCGGGCCTGCAGGGGTGGCAACCGGCGGCAAGTCCTTCACGCTGCGCAGAAAAAACCACGCTGCCAATGGCAGCAGCGCCAACAATAAAAATGCCGCCCGAAAGCCAAGCTCACTGCCCGCTTGCCCGCCGGCGTGGTCAATCAGCAACCCTGCCGCAAAGGGCCCCAGAAAATTAGAAATCGCCGGCCCCAAGGCCAACCAGCTGAACACTTTGCGCAGCTGCACCTGGTCGTGCGCACTGCGCCCCACATGGCGCTGCAAGGCAATCAAGGCCGTACCCGCTGCCCCGCCGGTACACAAGGCGGCCAGGCACAACACCGGAAAAATCGGCCACAGCACGGCCAAGCCTGTGCCCACCGTGGCCACGCCCACACTCCAGGCCACCGGGCGGCGCAGCCCATGGCGATCGGCATAGCTGCCAGCGGGCAAAGCCAAAAAAACCTGGGTCAAGGCAAACAGCGCCAACAACACCCCCACCGCTGCGGGGCTATGGCCTTGTGACAAGGCCAGCAAAGGCGTGGCCATGCGCAGCCCGGTCATGCCGGCGTGGATGGAGATTTGTGCCGCAATCAGCCGGGGCAGGTCGCGCGCCAGGGTGGACACCTCAGGCCTCCTCGTCCTGATGCCCCTGCGTGCCAAGCTCCAAGCGCAAGGCCGCCGCATCACTGCCCTGCTCAGGGCTGGGCAAGCTTTGCACGCCCTTTAAGCTGCGCTGAATGGCGCGGGTGCGCACATCGACTTGCTCAAACTTTTTCGCGGCCGCATCCAGTGACTTGCGCGTCGCCTCCACCACCGCACCAAACTTGGTGAATTCGGTTTTCACCTGCCCCAGCACCACCCAGACTTGGGCCGAACGCTCTTCAATCGCCAAGGTGCGAAAGCCCATTTGCAGGCTATTGAGCATGGCCGCCAAATTGGCTGGGCCCGTGACCACCACCCGGTATTGCTGCTGCAAGGCTTCGACCAGGCCGGGGCGGCGCAGCACTTCGGCAAACAAGCTTTCGCTGGGCAAATACATCAAGGCAAAGTCGGTGGTGTGCGGGGGCGCGAGGTATTTGCTGGCGATTTTTTTTGCCTCGGCCCGCACCGAGCTTTCCAGCGCCTGCGCAGCCGCCTGAATGGCCAGACGGTCGCCCTGCTCCCAGGCATCTTGCAGGCGCTGGTAGTCTTCCACCGGGTATTTGGCATCAATGGGCAACCACACCGGCTGCTCACCTTGGCCGGGCAGGCGGATGGCAAATTCAACCAGCTCATTGCTGTCCGGAACGGTTTTCACATTGCGTTCGTACTGGTCGGGGGTGAGCACGCTGTCCAAAATCGCCCCCAGTTGCGCCTCGCCCCAGGTGCCGCGCGTTTTCACATTGGTCATCACGCGCTTGAGGTCGCCCACACTGGCGGCCAGGGTTTGCATCTCGCCCAGGCCTTTGTGAACCTGCTCTAGGCGGTCGCTGACCAGGGCAAACGAGGCCCCCAGGCGCTGCTCCAGCGTGGCGTGCAATTGCTCATCGACCGTGCGGCGCATGTCTTCAAGCTTGGCGGCATTGTCTTGCTGAATGGCGGCCAAGCGTTCATTCAAGGTGATGCGCAATTGCTCGGCCTGCTGCTCGCCGCTGTGCTGGTGGCGGTGCAGCTGCTCATCCACGGTGCGGCGCAGGCCCTCCAGCTGGGTGGCGTTGTCTTTTTGAATCGCGCCCAGGCGCTCGTTCAAGGTGGTGCGCAGCTGCTCAGCCTGCTGCTCGCTGCTGTGCTGGTGGCGGTGCAGCTGCTCTTCCACCGTGCGGCGCAGCGCCTCCAGCTGGCTGGCATTGTCTTTTTGAATCGCACTCAAGCGCTCATGCAAACTGGTGCGCAACTGATCGGCCTGTTGCTCGCTGCTGCTGCGGTGCCGATGCGCCTGCTCGGCCAGGGCTTGCTGCACCGTGGCCAGATGCTGCTGCAGCTCTTGGCGGCTGGCACGGGCCTCTTGCAAAGCCTGGGCCAAATGGGCTTCGACCAATTGCCGCAAGCCATCGGCATGCAATTGCTGGTTCTGGCCCAAGGTGTGCACCACCGCTTGCAATTGCTGGGCCAAGGCCTGGGCCTGCCCTTCTTGGCGCAGCAAAATATGTTCCAGCTCGGTCCAGGGGGTGGCCCGGCTGCGCCACAACTGCACACACTGCAAAACCACCACCAGGGCCAAAGCGCCCACCACCACCATGTCCAACCAATTCATAAAGAGAGCTTCTACCGCTGTTCAATCAAGTGTTTTGAGGCTTTTTAACCTTGAAAGCCTTATTTAAAAAGCGCTTAAAGCTATTATTTTTTATAAGCAAAGCGCTGTGCCTGGGCGGCAGGATCGGGGGTATTCACTGGGGTCAAAGCGGGCTTGCCCTGTAAAACCGCCAGCAGGTTATCGGCGGCCAGTTGGCACATTTTTAAGCGGGTGGCCGCCGTGGCGCTGGCAATGTGCGGGGTCAGCACCACATTGGGCAGCTGCAGCAAGCCGGGGTAAATCTGGGGCTCACCCTCAAACACATCCAAGCCAGCGGCCGCAAGGCGACCGGTTTGCAACGCCTGCACCAACGCCACTTCATCCACAATGCCGCCACGCGCAATATTGATCAAGGTGGCACTGGGGCGCATCAGCGCCAGCTCGGCAGCGCCAATCGTGTGGTAGTTCTCGGGGGTCAATGGCAGCACCAGCACCAAGTGATCGGCCTGGCGCAGCAAACTTTCCTTGTCCACATACTGGGCTTGGCAATCGGCCTCCAGCGCCTCGGACAGGCGCGAGCGGTTGTGGTACAGCACCCGCATCCCAAACCCTTTGGCCGCCCGCCGCGCAATGGCCTGGCCAATGCGCCCCATCCCCAAGATGCCCAAGGTGCTGCCATGCACCTCCGTGCCCAGCAGCATGTGGTATTGCCACTCTTGCCACTTGCCAGCCCGCAGAAAATGCTCGCCTTCCGTAATCCGCCGGGCCGTGGCCATCAGCAGGGCAAAGCCAAAGTCGGCGGTGGTCTCGGTCAGCACATCCGGGGTATTGCTGGCTTGCACCCCCGCAGCAGTCAGCGCGGCCACATCAAAATTGTTATAGCCCACGGTCATATTGGCCACCGCCTTGAGCTGGGGGCAGGCCGCCAGCAAAGCGGCATCCACTGGCTGAATACCGGTAGCCAAAAGGCCATCTTTCCCTTGCAATTGGGCGATCAGCGCTTCTTGGCTCCAGTGAATATCGGCTTGGTTGTCCTGCACCTCACACGATTGACGTAAAAAATCCACCACCTGCGGGGCAATGGCACGGGCAATCAAAATATGGGGACGGGACATCAAGCCAACCTTTTACTCATTAAAAAAACATATACGTCATGATAATAAACAATGGTGTCAGAATAATCCCCGACCAGAGCATATAACCAAAGAAGCTGGGCATGCGCACACCACGGTCTTCCGCAATGGCTTTCACCATCATATTCGGCGCATTGCCAATATAAGTATTCGCCCCCATAAATACCGCCCCTGCAGAAATTGCTGCCAAAGTCGTTGCCATTTCTGTGGTGAGCTGCAGCACATCACCGCCAGCGGTATTAAAGAACACCAAATAGGTCGGTGCATTATCCAAAAAGGACGACAAAACACCGGTGGCCCAGAAATACATCGCTGGATTTGGTGAACCATCAGGATTGGTCACTGCCCGCACGATGGGGCCAAATGGCCCTTCTGTGCCCGCTTTGAGCATGGCGATGACAGGAATAATGGTGAGGAAAATCCCCGCAAACAGCTTGGCTACCTCAAACATCGGATCCCAGCCAAACTGATTGGCCGTATGCACCCGGTGCGAAGTCGTTGCCAGCGAGATCACCGCAACCACCACCAAACCCAAGTCACGCAGCAAGCCGGGCAACCCCACTTCGGTGCCTGCAATGTCAAACACCACCGGGCTTTGCCAAATGCCGCTCATCAAGACAAGGGCCACCACAGCCGCCAAGAGAACGAAGTTGAATTTCCCATCAAACCCCAAGCGCTCATGCTCAGTAGCCTCCACCTTGGCCGGCTGGGCGGGTTCGCGGCGGTATGCCCAGGTATCCCACACGAAAAACAAAGCCAGCAAAACAGCCACTAAAAATAAAGTGTCTGGCCAAATATGCTGAAAAGTCCAGGTAAACGGCACACCCTTCAAAAACCCCAAAAACAATGGCGGATCACCCAAGGGCGTTAAAGAACCACCTGCGTTAGAAACAATAAAAATAAAAAATACAACCACGTGGGTCATGCTAGAGCGTTGCGCATTGGCCCGAATAATCGGACGAATCAACAGCATCGAAGCCCCGGTGGTTCCCATAAAACTGGCCAGCACCGCACCAATGGCTAAAATTGCCGTATTGAGTACCGGCGTGCCACGCAAACTTCCTCGGATATAAATGCCACCAGCCACTACATACAAAGCCGTCAGCAAAATGACAAACGGCATATATTCAGCCAATAAAGCATGTATAAAATTCACCCATGCAGCGTGTATGCCAAAATAAAAAGCAAACGGTAGCAAAAAAGCCAACGCCCAGCCCGTAGTGATCTTGCCAAAATGGTGGTGCCAGACATTGGGCACCAGCAAAGGCATCACCGCAATCGACAGCAACACCCCAGCAAACGGCACCCCCCAAGCCAACGACAGGCTGGCCCCATCAATGTCAGCTGCACTGGCAACGCCAGGCAGGAAAAACAACCCCATCAAAAGTGCTAACCACTGTGTTTTTTTCAACAAAACATTGCTCCTTATTTTGGCGTTAAAGGTTTTTTTGGTCGTTCAAGCAGTGCTCGCCTACACCTGCCATCTGGCCAACGCAAAAAAATTTTACAAGTGTACGGGTTTTTCAGAACATGTTCAGGGGTTGGAGAGTGAAAATTAGGAGAAAACCTAAGGCGCACAAAGGTATTGCGCTCTTGTTTTTTAAAAATTTGCCCTCTTTTGCAGCGACATCCGCATCGCATCGCAACTTGCAAGATTTTTTTTGCTGCACTGCAACAAAAAACACTTGCATATCAGCCACAGCCGATTACAATACGCTTCATGCTGCACTGCAACATAAGTGTTCCATGACATGCAGCACCCTTGTCCCTTCTCTTTTTTTAAAGGAAATCACCATGGCACTGACCCCCGAACAAATCCTGAGCGCCCACAAAGCCAACATCGACGCTATTTTCGGCCTGACCACCAAAGCCTTTGAAGGCGTGGAAAAGCTGATCGAGCTGAACGTTAACGCTTCGCGTGCCGCTCTGACTGAAGCCGCAGCCCACAGCCAAGCCTTGGCCGCCGCCAAAGACGTCCAAGACTTGGTAAACCTGCAAACCGCTTTCTTCCAACCTTTGGCTGAAAAAGCCGCTGCTTACAACCGGCATGTTTTCAACATTGCCAGCAGCACCAGCACCGAACTGCAAAAAGCCTTGGAAGACAAAGCCGGCCAGTACCAGCAAAGCTTCAACGGCTTGATCGAAGCTACCGCTAAAAATGCGCCTGCCGGTTCTGAAACCGCCGTGGCCATGATGAAGAGCGCGGTTTCTGCTGCCAACAACGCTTTTGAGTCGGTACAAAAAGCCGTCAAGCAAGCCTCCGATATGGCCGAAGCCAATATCAAGGCCGTGACCACGGCTACCACCGCTGCCCCTAAAGGCAAGGCTTAAGCCCTTAAAAAAGGGGGGTAATAACGTCTAAAAGGGTTTACCCTATAATCCCCCCTGTTGCATTGCACATGCAAGTTTTCGGTTGTCTCCTTGGATCCTCTTGAAACACTGTTTCTGGATCCCTTCAAGCCCAGTACCTCACTGGGCTTTTTTTTGGGCTTTTTTTGCCTATAGCCTATAGCTTGGCAAGCTATCCACTACCTGCTACTGGGCTGCATACACAACCCAGCAGCAGGCGGACGGCTTTAACGGCGGCGCAGCAGGTGGATAAACTCACCGCCCTCAGATGTTTGTTCCAGCAGCTCATTGCCGGTTTGGGTGGCAAAAGCCTTGAAGTCGGCCATCGACCCAGTGTCCGTGGCGACCACCTTCAGCACCTGGCCACTTTGCATCTGGGCCAAGGCCTTTTTCGCCTTCAAAATCGGCAGCGGACAGTTCAGTCCCCGCGCATCAACTTCTTGATGAATGTCCATATTTATCAACCTTTGCTGTATTTGAATGCCGCTTTATACCGGAAAGACCCCCGTCGAAAGATAGCGATCGCCTCGGTCGCACACCACGAAAACAATGGTTGCATTCGTCTCGCGCTGCGCAATTTGCTGGGCCACCCAGCAAGCACCAGCGGCTGAAATACCGGCAAAAATCCCCTCCTCACGGGCCAAGCGGCGGGCCATGTCTTCGGCATCGTCCTGCACGACCGTAACCAGCTCATCAACCAGACTAGGGGTATAAATTTTTGGTAGGTACTCTTGGGGCCATTTGCGAATCCCCGGAATGCGAGAACCTTCTGCAGGCTCAGCCCCAATGATGCGAATCGCCGGATTTTTCTCTTTCAAAAACTTTGCCACGCCGGTGATCGTGCCGGTTGTCCCCATGGCACTGACGAAATGGGTGATCTGCCCTTCGGTCTGCGCCCACAGTTCCGGCCCGGTGCCGGTGTAGTGGGCCAGAGGGTTGTCCGGGTTGGCAAACTGATCAAGCACCACACCCTTGCCCTGGGCCACCATTTGCGCGGCCAAATCCCGGGCATATTCCATGCCACCACTCTTAGGTGTCAGCACCAGCTCGGCTCCGTAGGCTTTCATGGTTTGCGCCCGTTCGATGGACAAGTCCTCCGGCATGATCAGCACCATGCGATAGCCTTTGATGGCCGCCGCCATCGCCAAAGCAATTCCCGTGTTACCGGAAGTCGCTTCAATCAGCGTATCGCCAGGGTGAATTTCGCCTCGTGCCTGGGCCTGCTCAATCATGGACAGCGCGGGCCGGTCCTTGACCGAGCCAGCCGGATTATTCCCCTCCAGCTTGCCCAGCAGCACATTGCCACGTTGGGCATTGTCTTGCGCACCAATGCGCTGTAACGCCACCAGTGGGGTGACACCAATCGTCGATTCAATTGTTGGGTATTTCTTTTTCATAGCCATAAATGTGCCATAATTGCGGCTTCTCTGATTTACAGCCCGGGTGGTGAAATTGGTAGACGCAGGGGACTCAAAATCCCCCGCCGCAAGGCGTGCCGGTTCGATTCCGGCCCCGGGCACCACAACAAGCCTGCCGAATGCAATTCTTGCATGCAGGTAGGCTCAAAAAAGGCGATTCCTTCAAAGGAATCGCCTTTTTTGTTTGTTCATCAGCCCAACCGCGCCATCCATTGCCCAGCAGCTATTCACATCACAATGATGTTGCGCTTCATTAAGAGGCCTACTTTTTTTAATCCATCGGTACAAGCAACCGCAGATTTAAGAAAAAACGCTAAAAAATCGCTTAAAATTTTTGTGTTTGCTTAACGCATCAAAAAAATAAAAAGCATACATCCGCGGGCGTAGTTCAATGGTAGAACGGCAGCTTCCCAAGCTTCATACGAGGGTTCGATTCCCTTCGCCCGCTCCAAATCCCCCATACAGCGCCTTGCGTCGAGCATCCCGCAAGGCAAAAATCTTCTTGAAGACGAAAAATTTTTGTCGATGGTGATGGGCAAGCTGCGTGCAATCGCACATTTCGACAGCATTTAACGCCGTGCCGACACCCTCCATGCCCTGAAAATACCCCCGCAAACTGCATGCAAAGGCAATGTTGGCGCAAGCATCAATGGCCGACCACAGTGCGCTGCAGAGGCAGGCAGTGCTGTTACTCGGCACACCTTGGGCTGTAGCTAGAGCGACGGAGATTCTGCGGCAGTAACAGCCAGCGGAAGTGGGAGATACAAAAAAATAAGCCGTTAATTTTATTAAAAATTAACGGCTTATTGGTATTTTGGCGGAGAGGGAGGGATTCGAACCCTCGGTAGGTTTTACCCTACACACGCTTTCCAGGCGTGCGACTTAAGCCACTCATCCACCTCTCCGGCGGTGAAGCTAGTATTGTAGCCCAGGAAAATACCGGTTTTTCCGATTTTTCGGCTTATTTTGTATTTCCTTGTTGAACCACCCGCATGGCCGAGGCGATGAGGCCAGAGACTTCCGAGATGTTGCTCGGCACGATCAAAGTAGTGTTCGCATCTTGCGCCACTTTGCTGTAAGCATGGACGGCGCTTTCTGCAATTTTTAACTGTACAGCATCAGCGCCACCGGGTTTTTCGATGGCGCTGGCGACACGTTCCAGTGCCTGCGCTGTGGCACTAGCTACAGTCACGATAGCAGTGGCCTCGCCTTGGGCTTTGTTGATGGCGGCCTGTTTTTCACCTTCGGAGCGGGCAATAAAGGCTTCGCGCTCGCCGGTAGCGATGTTGATTTGCTCTTGCCGGCGACCTTCCGAGGCAGCGATCAAAGCACGTTTTTCGCGTTCGGCGGTGATTTGGGCCTGCATGGCGCGCAGGATTTCGTTGGGCGGGGTCAGGTCTTTGATTTCGTAGCGCAGCACCTTCACTCCCCAGTTCAGCGCGGCCTCGTCAATGGCATTGACCACCTGGGCATTGATCATGTCGCGCTCTTCAAAGGTTTTGTCCAGCTCCAGCTTGCCGATCACGCTGCGCAGCGAGGTTTGCGCCAGTTGGGTGACGGCCATGATGTAGTTGCTCGAGCCATAGCTGGCCCGCATGGGGTCGGTGACCTGAAAGTACAAAATGCCATCGACCTGCAGCTGGGTGTTGTCGCGGGTAATACATACTTGGCTGGGCACATCCAGTGGAATTTCTTTCAAGCTGTGCTTGTACGCAACCCGATCGACAAACGGAATGATGAGGTTCATTCCCGGGGTCAGGGTGCCGGCGTATTTGCCCAGCCGCTCCCGAATCCAAGCGTGCTGCTGGGGCACCACTTTGACCGCCTGGGTAATGAATACGATAGCAACAACCAATAAAACGATGGCGACTTCCATGGTTAAACCTTTCTGAAGCTGAGGAAGGGATGGGGCAGTGTAAAGGGCAAATCCGCTAGGCTCAGGCCTTGTCCACGATCAAGCGGTTGCCTTGTATTTCAATGATGCGGTGCACGCCTGGGCTGGGCAGGCTGCCGGGGCGCAGGGCGACATTCCACTGGCTGCCCCGGTAGGGCACGCGGGCAGTGCCATCGCTGGCCCATTGCTCGATGGTGATGGTCTCACCAATGTCTAAATTGACATCCGGATTGGCCTGGGCGGGCAGTTGCGGGGCGCGGCGGCGGCGAATGCGGCGGCCCAAAAAAATGCTGACCATGCCGACCACGGCGGCGCAAGAAATTTGCACTGGCAAATCCAGGCCCAAATGGGCGGCGATGGCCCCAGCGGCCAAGCCAACGCTGATCATCAGCAGGTAAATCGTGCCCGTGGCCAATTCTGTGGCAATCACAACGCCGGTCAAAACCCACCAAATGGTGCTTGCTTGCATAGTTATTCCTTGGTTAGCGCAGATATTCATTACACTGCGCGGCTCTTTCCCCCCTACCATCATGCCCAGTTTTTAGAGGGTGCCCATGAAGTTTCGCTTTCCCATTGTCATCATTGACGAAGATTACCGCTCAGACAACACCTCGGGCCTGGGCATTCGCGCCCTGGCCGATGCCATTGAAAGCGAAGGCTTTGAAGTGCTGGGTGTCACCAGTTATGGCGATTTAAGCCAGTTTGCCCAACAGCAAAGCCGGGCCAGCGCATTCATCCTGTCGATTGACGATGAGGAGTTTGGCCTGGAAGAAGACACCGCCCCGGTCATTCACAGCCTGCGCAGCTTTATCGGCCAGGTGCGGCGCAAAAATGAGGATGTGCCGATCTACCTGCATGGCGAGACCAAGACCAGCCAGCACCTGCCCAACGACATCCTGCGCGAGCTGCATGGCTTTATCCATATGTTTGAGGACACGCCCGAGTTTGTCGCCAAGCACATCATCCGCGAGGCCAAGAGCTATCTGGAAGGCGTGCAGCCACCGTTCTTCAAAGCCCTGCTGGACTATGCCGAGGATGGCTCGTATTCGTGGCACTGCCCCGGCCACTCGGGCGGCGTGGCGTTTTTGAAAAGCCCGGTGGGCCAGATGTACCACCAGTTCTACGGCGAGAACATGCTGCGCGCCGACGTGTGCAACGCGGTGGAAGAACTGGGCCAGTTGCTCGACCACAACGGCGCCATCGGCGAGTCTGAGCGCAACGCCGCACGCATCTTCAATGCCGACCACTGCTACTTTGTGACCAACGGCACCTCGACCAGCAACAAAATCGTCTGGCACCACACGGTGGCACCGGGCGATGTGGTGGTGGTGGACCGCAACTGCCACAAATCCATCTTGCACAGCATCATCATGACCGGGGCCATCCCCGTGTTTTTGAAGCCCACGCGCAACCATTTCGGCATCATCGGCCCGATTGCGCAAAGCGAGTTTGAGCCCGAGACCATCCGCGCCAAGATTGCCGCCAACCCGCTGCTCAAGGGTGTGGACCCCCACAGCGTCAAGCCACGCATCCTGACACTGACGCAATCGACCTACGACGGCGTGCTCTACAACACCGAAACCATCAAGGGCCTGCTCGACGGCTACGTGGACAACCTGCATTTTGACGAGGCCTGGATTCCGCACGCCGCTTTCCACCCGTTTTATGGCAGCTACCACGCCATGGGCAAAAAGCGCGCGCGGCCCGAGCATTCCGTGGTCTATGCCACGCAGTCCATCCACAAACTGCTGGCCGGCATCAGCCAGGCCTCGCACGTGCTGGTGCAGGATTCGCAGACCGAAAAGCTGGACCACCACCTGTTCAACGAGGCGTATTTGATGCACACCTCGACCAGCCCGCAGTACAGCATCATTGCCAGCTGCGACGTGGCCGCCGCCATGATGGAGCCGCCTGGCGGCACAGCGCTGGTGGAAGAGTCCATCCTGGAAGCGCTGGACTTTCGGCGCGCCATGCGCAAGGTGGAGGACGAGTTTGGCGATGACGACTGGTGGTTTGAAGTCTGGGGCCCGCAAGAGCTGGTGACCGACGGCATTGGCCGGGCCAATAGCTGGGTGATTCGTGGTCAGGATGCCGCCCCCAAACGCGCGGCGCGCAAAAACCGCGAAGACAGCAAAGACATCGACAACTGGCATGGCTTTGGCGATCTGGCCGACGGCTTCAACATGCTGGACCCGATCAAGACCACCATCGTCACCCCGGGGCTGGATTTGAATGGCGACTTTGCCGAGACGGGCATCCCCGCCTCCATCGTCTCTAAATACCTGGCCGAGCACGGCGTGGTGGTGGAAAAGACCGGCCTGTACTCGTTCTTCATCATGTTCACCATCGGCATCACCAAGGGCCGCTGGAACACGCTGCTGGCGGCCATGCAGCAATTCAAAGACGATTACGACCGCAACCAGCCGCTGGCGCGCATCCTGCCGGAGTTTGTGCAGCAGCACCGCCGCTACGAGCGCATGGGGCTGAAAGACCTGTGCCAGCACGTGCACGAGATGTACGCCAAGTACGACATCGCGCGCCTGACCACCGAGATGTACCTGGGCGACCTGACCCCGGCCATGAAACCGGCCGATGCCTACGCCCACATTGCCCAGCGCAAAACCGAGCGTGTGGAGATCGACCAGCTGGCCGGGCGCATCACCGTGGGCCTGATCACGCCCTACCCGCCCGGCATTCCGCTGCTGATCCCGGGCGAGGTGTTCAGCCAGAAGATCGTCGATTACCTGCTGTTTGCGCGCGAGTTCTCCAAGCTGTGCCCCGGTTTTGAGACCGACATCCACGGCTTGGTCGAGGTGGAAGACGAGCACGGCGAGGTGCGCTTTTACGCCGATTGCGTGGCCCAGCCTGCGACAGCACCTGCTGCAGAGCCCGCCGCCAAGGCCAAAAAAGCCAAAACCAGCAAGGCCAAATAAAGCTTTGTGGCCCTGGCCACTGACCACGCGGTCAGTGGCTGGAGCAAAATTAATAGCTGCTTACGCTTGCACAACAAGCGTAAGCTTTATTTTTTGTGCTTATTCTTTTTGGTAGAGCGCGGCTTGCGCTCTGCTTTTGCGCCCATTTCGGCCATCACCTGGGCGGCGTTTTTGGGCGCGGCTTTGGGCTTGGTCTTGCGGATGGTCAGGGCGGGTTTCACAGGCTGTTTCTCTTTCTTGCCGCCGCCAATTTGGCTTTCTTCGCCGCGGATCAAGCGGCCAATGTTTTCGCGGTGGCGCCACACCAGCAAGGCCGCCATCACCATGATGGCCACCAGCAGCGGTGTTTCGACCGACCACAGGCTGCCATCCAAAATCAAATACGCCACCGGTGCGCCCAGGCTGGCCAAGAGCGCGGCCATAGAGGAATAGCGCGAGACAAACGCCACCACCAGCCAAATGCCCAGCACGATCAGGCCCAGCCAGCCACTAATGCCCAGCAGCACACCCAAGGCGGTGGCCACGCCTTTGCCGCCTTTGAAGCCAAAAAACACCGGGAACAAGTGCCCCACAAACGCGCCCAGCGCCACCAAGGCCAGCGCCCCATCGCCCAGGCCCCACTGCGGGCCCCAGGTTTTGACCACCAGCACGGGAATCAGCCCTTTGAGGGCATCGAGCAGCAGCGTAAGCACGGCGGCCACTTTGGAGCCCGAGCGCAGCACATTGGTCGCCCCCGGGTTGCCGCTGCCGTAAGAGCGCGGGTCGTTCAAGCCCATGGCGCGACTAACAATCACTGCAAACGACAGCGAACCGACCAAGTACGCCAGCACAGCGGCCAGCACAGGAGCGAAAATGTTCAACGCAACATCCTTGCCCGCAAGCGGCGAGCACAAACTAAAAAGAGCGCTATTTTGCCAGTGCGCAGTGCACAGGCCGGGCATTCAAGAGTTGCACGCACACCTGCGGATCCATTTGCAGCAAGTAACCGCGCCGCCCGCCGTTGATGGTGATGCGCGGCAAATCCAGAATGCTCGCCTCGATATACACCGGCATGGCCCGGCGGGTGGCAAAGGGCGAGGTGCCGCCCACCAGGTAACCGCTGTGCCGGTTGGCCACCTCGGGCTGGCAAGGCTGCACACTTTTGGCGCCAATTTCGCGGGCCAGATTTTTGGTGGATACCGTGCAATCGCCATGCATCAGGATGATCAGCGGCTTGGCATCCTGGTCTTGCATGATCAAGGTCTTGACCACCAAATGCTCATCCAGCCCCAATTGGCGCGACGATTCGCCACTGCCGCCGTGCTCGACATAGTCGTACACCAGCTCGGTAAACGGCACTTTGTGCGCCTTGAGCAGCTGGGTGGCCGGGGTTTCGCTGACGTGGGATTTATCTTTTTTTGCCATGGCCGCGGTTATAGCGTTTTTCTGGTGTTTTTCATGCAGACTTGGCAGTTTTTCGTGTTGTGACTGCTTTGCTCTGATTGGCCCTGATGTCTGCGATTGCCCCGCCACCTTTTGATCCCCGCGAACTGGTTTTGCCCTCGGTATTGGCCATGCTGGCCGACGTTGCCACGCAACTGGAGCACCCCACAGCGCAAACCGTGCACCTGCTGGCCCAAATTGCCCAGGCCTTGGACAGCGTACACCTGCTGGCCCCGGCCAAACTGGTGCGCAGCCTAGAGCAAGCGTGCCAACTGCCTGGGCCTGGGCCTGCGCCTGAGCGGCATGCCAGCAGCACCACCCTGCCAACCACCGACACCGCCCAGCACCTGCCCGCCCTGCGCCAATTGGCACACCGCGACCTGCTGCGCCACCTGGATGCGCTGGCCAATCAGCAGCCTGCCGATACCGCCCAGCTCTTTGACAGCTACCGCGCCCTGGTGCGCCTCAGTGGCAAAGACAGCGCCCACCCCGCTGATCTGTGGGAGCAGCGCCCAGACCATGCCGCCCTGGCCGAGCTGCCCGCGGAAATCACCAACCGCTACCCCACCCTGGTGCCCTGCGATGCCGTGCGTGCCGAGCTGGACCAGGCCGTGCTCGCCTGGGTCAAAGCCCCGGCCCCAGGGCATGCCGCCACCCTGTGCCACATCAGCCTGGGGCTGGCGCACAGCGCCCCCACCCCCGCCTTGCGCTGCGCTTGGCAGCTGGTGGCCGGTTGGTGGGATGCGCAAGCGGCCGCCTTGCTGCCGCCCGACATCTACGCCAAGCGCCTGGCGGCCCGGGTGCTGATGCTCTACGGCCAGCAGCTCAAAGGGGCCAGCGCAGCCACCACCCCCTTGCTGGATGAGCTGCGGTTTTTCTGCGCCCAGGGGGTGCAAAAACTACAGCACGCCCCGATTGATTCTGCGCCAATTTTTTCAGCAATATGCTTGGTTTATGAATTAATACCAGCGCTTACAGCTCCTCAAAAAGAAGCAGCCGAACAAGCCCCCCCCGCCCCCACGGCCCTGCCCGAGCCAGCCCTGCCCCCTGGGCACGCTGCCCCTGTGCTGGAGCTCCAACCCCTGGCCACCCTCACCCAAGGGCTGGCTGGCCAGCCCCAAACCCCTGCCAAAGCCAGCGCCATCACCCCAGCGCAGACCCTGGTGCACGCCCTGAACACGGCCTTGAGCGATGGGGGCGATCCAAGGTCGGCCTGTGAAGCAGCTGGCGGCACAGCGAACCAGGCCGAGGCCGAGGCCAAGGTCGAGAGCGATGCCGATACCGATGCCCGCACCAGCGCCGCGCAGCTCACCCGCTACGCCTGGGAGCAAGGCTGGGCGGAAATCGCCATGCTGGCCCACCTCATCGAGCGCATCACCCAGCGTGCGCCCACGCCGTGGCCCGCCGCGCTGCGCACCACCTGCCAGCACGGCACCACCGAAATCGAGCGCTTGCTGCAACAACTGGCCCAAGGCCACACCCGCCGCGCCCAAGCCCAGATCGTGCAGGCTTTGGAACACGCCGTGCAGCAATTGCCTGCGCCCGTCGCCGTACACGAAAGCGCAGAAGCATCAGAATCAGAAGCTGCCACCGCTGAAAATACAAAAGATAAACAAGAAAACAATCAAAATCCTATAGAAGAAGAGCGCAACCAGCTACAAACTTTGCACTTCAGCGTTTTAGAAGAAGAAATGCAAGCCCAGTGGCCCCAGCTGCAAGCCGCCCTGCACAGCTGGCCCCCAGGCAGCGCCTGCCCCCCGGCGCTGCTGCGGGCCTTGCACACCTTAAAAGGCAGCGCCCGCCTGGCCGGTGCCGCCGCTTGGGCACGGCAAGTGCATGCCCTGGAAACCCTGGCCTTTGCCCCCCACAGCAGCCCCGAGGCCCTGGCCGAACCCATCGAAGCGCTGCGCCTGGGCTTTGCCGCCTTGCAACAAGAAATGGCCTTGCACGCGCCGCAAGCGCCCAGCCAGCAACAACCGCTGGAGACCCTGCAGCGCCACACCCAAGCGCTATGGATCAGCCACACCCAAGCCCAGGAAGCCACCGCACAAAGCCAAAGCGCCATCACAGAAATGGCCGCCAGCCTGCAGCGCCTGCACACGCTGGTGCAAGACTGCAAAGTCTGGGCCAACACCTTGATGGTGTATGGCGATATGGAGCTGTCCTACGAATGGCACAGCGAGCTGCAAGACCTGCTGGCCGGGCTGCTGAGCGCTACCGACGACCTGGGCACCGTGCAACAACAACTGCAGCACCACCACCAGGAAAGCACCCACGCCCTGGCCACCCAAACCGGCTACCTGCAAGGCCTGCAGCACAGCCTGCTCTACGCCAGCCTGCAGCCCCTGGGGCATATTCAAGAGCGCCTGGCCGAATGCCTGCGCCTGGCGGAACACGACTGCCAGCGGCAAGCCGATCTGCACCTCGAGGGCGAGGCCATCTTGCTGGAAAAAACCACCCTGCAAGCCCTGGCCCCGGCCCTAGAGCACTTGCTGCGCAACAGCCTGGCCCACGGCATCGAAGCCCCCGCCCAGCGCCGCGCCGCCGGCAAGCCCGCCCATGGGCAAATCACCCTGGCGCTGCGCGAAGCCAATGGCCAGCACATCCTCACCCTGCGTGACGACGGCGCGGGCCTGGACCTGAACGCCATTGGCCAGCAAGCCGCCCGCCTGGGCCTGTGGCAGGGTGCTGAGCCCCCCACGGCCGAGCAAGCGGCGCAGCTCATCGTCCACCCCCAGCTGTCCACCGCCGCAGCCCTGAGCGAAACGGCCGGGCGCGGCATCGGCATGGATGCGGTGCAGGCCCAAATTCAGGCCCTGGGCGGCCAGCTGCACATTGCCAGCCGCACCGGCCAGGGCTGCACCACCACCATCACCCTGCCTGCGCCCCCGGCGGTGCTGCCCATCCAGGTGCTGCGCGCTGGCAGCTGGCAAGTGGCCCTGCCCAGCCAGTGGATTGAGGGCGTGCTGCGCATCCCCCTGAGCCTGGCCGAAGAGGGCCTGCAGCGCGGCATGCTGCACGGCGACCCCCGCGGGCCGCTGCCCCTGTTTTGGGCCGGGGCGCTGTGGCAGCAATCGGCCTGCAGCCAGTTGCCCCCGCTTGATGGCCATGTCCACATCCTCATCGTGCGCAGCCCCACCCAGCGCTGGGGCCTGTGGGTCGATAGCCTGCAGCCCACGCAAGAAGTGCTGCTGCAGCCGCCCACCGGGCTGGCCACCCCGATTGCCGGCCTCTTGGGCACCGCCAGCCTGCCCAGCGGCCAAGTGGTGCCAGTGTATGAACCCGCCCCCGTCATCGCCGCCCACGAAAACCGCCAGCACAGCGCCCACCCGGCCCCCCTGGCCCACCCCGAGGCCATGGCCGAAGAACCCCAGCGCCCCCTGGTCATGCTGGTGGATGATTCGATCAGCGTGCGCCGCCTGGCCCAGCATTTGCTGGTCAGCCACGGCTGGCAAGTGGAAACCGCGGCCGACGGGCTGGCCGCCCTGCAGCGCTTGCACGAGGGCTTGCAACCCAGCGTCATGCTGGTCGATATTGAAATGCCCGGTATGAACGGCCTCGAACTCTTGCGCCGCCTGCGGCAAGAACCGCGCTGGCAGCAGCTGTCCGTCGTCATGCTCACGGCCCACGAAGCGGGCCCCGTCAGCCAGCAAGCCCTGGACATGGGAGCGCAAGCCTATCTGACCAAACCCTACTCCCCCCAACAGCTGCTGGCCCAAGTCAAGCGGTATGCGGCTGCGGTGGTGGATTGATACATCAAGCTGCACTTAAATTGCCATGCCAAACACCCAACGCGCCTTTTCTGTTTCCCGCTACGGTATCGAGTGGCTGCTGCTGGGCAGCGCTTTGCTGGTGGTGGGGCTGATCATCGGCCACTTTATGTCCGAGATGCGCAAAGACATCGAGACGCGCGAACGCGATCGGCTCACGGTGCAGGCACGCGTGATTCACGATGCGCTGGAGCAGCAGATCGACACCATTAACCGCACGCTGGTCGGCATTCGCGACGAATTGCCGTACTGGCGCTCTGAATCGGATGGCATGGCGCAGGCTCAAGGCGTTTGCCGATGCCATGCCCGCCGTGCGCACGCTATCGATACTGGATGCCCAAGGTAACGTGCTAGCGTCCAACCAAGACACGCTCCTGGGCAAGAATTTCGCTGAGCGCGATTACTTTCAGGTTGCTGCACGCAACCCCAACATCGACACACTCTATTTGGCCCCGCCTTTCAGAACCACCCTGGGTGCTTTCGGAATGAACATGGTGCGCATGGTGCGCGGCCCAAACGGCGAATTCGCCGGCATTGTCAGCGCCACGCTCAGCCCGGACGAGCTAACGCGCACGCTCGAATCGGTGCGTTATGCCCCGGATACCTGGGCCGCACTGGCCCATGGCGATGGCAAGCTGTTCCTGATTGCCCCACTGCAAGAGCAACTACTGGGGGTAGATCTGGCCCAGCCTGGCTCCCTGTTCTTGCGCCACCAAGAAAGCGGCAAAGCGACCAACATCATGACCGACCGGGTGCTGCTGACCGGTGTGTGGCGCATGATGGCGCTTCACACCGTACAGCCTCCCGCCCTGAAGATGGATAAACCCGTCGTTGTCGCCATCAGTCGCGATCTCGATGCGATGTACGTGCGTTGGCGCGAAGAAGCCACTCTGATTGGCGGCATTTACGCACTGCTCATCGCTATCACGGTGCCCGGCCTGTACCTGACCCAGCGCCGCCGCCGCGAGGCAGATGCACAAACCCAGGCCGCGCACGCCGCGTTGGCACAGCGCACTGTCGAGGCGGAAGCGGCCAGTCGCGCCAAAAGCGAATTTGTCGCCAACATGAGCCACGAAATTCGCACGCCGATGAACGCCGTACTGGGCTTGCTGCAACTCATGGAGCGCACCGGGCTGGATGCACGCCAGCGCGACTACGTCCACAAGGCGGAAGGGGCGGCACGTGCCTTGCTGGCCATCCTCAACGACATTCTGGACTTTTCCAAGGTCGAGTCCGGCAAGCTGGAACTGGACGATACGCCTTTTCGTCTGGATGAACTGCTGCGCAATCTCTCGGTCGTGCTGTCTTCCACCTTGCAGCACAAGGCGGTGGAGGTGCTCTTTCAGCTGGACCCCGCCGTGCCGCGCGCACTGCGCGGTGACGGCCATCGCTTGCAGCAGGTGCTGCTCAATCTGGCGGGCAACGCCATTAAATTCACCCAGCGTGGCGAGGTCGTGATTGGGCTCAAGCTGCTTGACTCCACGTCGGATAGTGTGCGTATCGAGTTCTCAGTGCGCGACACCGGTATTGGCATTGCAGCCGACCGCCTGGCTGCCATATTCGAGGGCTTTACGCAGGCCGAATCCTCCACCACGCGGCGGTTTGGCGGCACCGGTCTGGGCCTGGCCATCAGCCGCCGCCTGGTGCGCCTGATGGGCGGTGAGCTGCAGGTGCAAAGCACACCCGGACAGGGCAGCCACTTTCATTTCACCGTTGATTTTCGCCGCGATGCAGAAACCAGCGCATTCGAACGCATGGCGGCGGCAGAAAATGACCAACACGCTGCCCTGCGTGTGCTGATCGTGGATGACAACGCCACGGCCCGCGAAGTGCTCGCTGCCATGGTCAGCTCCTTTGGCTGGCAGGTCGAAACGGCAACGAGTGGTGCCGAAGCCATCCAGCGGCTGGAAGCGGCCACCGCTGCAGGTCATTCATTCGACATCCTCTGTGTGGACTGGATCATGCCGGGCATGGACGGCTGGGAAACCATCCAGAGCATTCGTGCCCGTGATACGGGGCATCTGCCTGCCATCCTGATGATCACCGCCCATGGCCGCGAGCTGATCGCTGAGCGGCTGGGCGAGGAAACAAACCCCCTTGACGGCTTCCTCGTCAAGCCGGTCACCCCGTCGATGCTGTTTGATGCCGTAGCGCAGGCCACGCGTGGGGCATCGGTGACGGTAGATAGCCATACCCCTGCCAACTTGCCCACCGAGCAGCCGCTGGCCGGTCTGCGCCTCCTGGTGGTGGAGGACACCCCCCTTAACCAGCAAGTCGCGCGCGAACTCCTCAGCCATGCGGGGGCAGAGATCGAGGTTGCCAGCGATGGTGAGCAGGGCATCGCCTGCGTGCGGCGTGCCTCGCTGCCTTACGACGCCATCCTGATGGACATCCAGATGCCGAAAATGGACGGCTACACCGCCACCCGGGTGCTGCGCCAGGAGATGCAGATTGCTACGCCGATCATCGCAATGACCGCCAATGCCCTACCAGCCGACCGCGAGGCTTGCCTGGCCGCCGGTATGTCTGACCATATCGGCAAGCCCATCAATGCCCGCGAGCTGACCGCTCTGGTGCTGCGCCATTGCCGCCCTGCCCCCCTAGCGCCCGCTGCTGTGCCTGTAGCAGCGGCTGCCCCCCCTGCAGCGCAGTTGCCCCCTCAGCCAGAAGGCTTCGATTTTGCGGCTGCGCTGGCACGCCTAAGTGGCAATTGCGCCTTGTTTGCCAGCCTGGCGCGGCGCTTTGGCAAAGATTGCGCAGCCCTGGCGGAGGCGGCACAAATCGCACTCCAGCACGGGGACCGCGCCGCCGTCGCACGCGAAATGCACACCCTCAAAGGGCTGGCTGCAACGCTGGGCGCTACCGCACTGGCGCGCCAAGCCGCTGAGCTAGAAGCCACATTCAAGGCACCAAGCAGCACCAGCAACGAGGCAGCAGCGCTTGCACAACTGGCATCGGGTATTGCGGCAAGTGATGCCACCTTCAGGGCCGTGGCCGACGCACTCGATCCTGCGCAGCCCGTGCCAAGCCTGCCGCTCAACAAGCAACAACTGCTTGCGTGCCTTGCAGAGCTGGATGCCTTGCTCCTGGAAAACAACATGCGTGCGCTGGATGTCTTTGCCACGCTGCAACGCGAAGCGGGCGAAGCGGGCGATGCGCTGGCCGACCCACTGAACGCCCTCGACGAGGCGCTGCTCAGGCTCGACTTTGCCGCTGCACGCACAACAATCGCCCATTTGAAAGAAATACTGTCGCCATGATGCCTGCCCACAATTTACCGCCGGAGTTTCGGACGCTGGCCGCGCTGCCTGAGCGCCCACGCCTGTTGGTAGTGGACGACCAGCCAATCAACATCCAAACGCTGTACCAAATTTTTCACGCTGATCACGAAGTATTCATGGCCACAGGAGGCGAGCAGGCGCTGGCTTTTTGCCGTGACAACCTACCCCCTGATCTGATTCTTCTGGATGTGGTCATGCCCGGTATGGATGGCATCGAAGTCTGTCGCCGCCTCAAGTCCAACCCAGCGCTGGCGGATATTCCGGTGATTTTTGTCACGGCCCGCTCCGAGCCAGCCGACGAGGTCGCTGCCCTGGCCGCAGGCGGGGTGGATTTCATTGCCAAGCCGGTCAATCCAGTCGTGGTGCGGGCGCGCGTCAAAACCCATCTCACGCTCAAGGCGCAGACCGATTTGCTGCACTCCATGGTTTTTATCGATGGCCTGACTGGCGTTGCCAATCGCCGCCGCTTTGACGAAGTCTTGCAGATCGAGTGGCACCGCTGCCGGCGCAGCAACAAGCCATTGACGCTGTTGATGATTGATATCGACCATTTCAAACGCTACAACGACCATTACGGCCACCAAGCCGGCGATGCCTGCTTGCAGCAAGTGGCCGCTGGCCTCAAGGCTGGCCTCAAGCGCGCGCAAGACCTGGTAGCGCGCTACGGTGGCGAGGAGTTCGTGTGCCTGATGCCCGAGTGCGACCATCCTGCTGGCCAGACCAAGGCTGAAGAGTTGCGCGCGGCCGTGGCGGCGCTGGGGATTGCCCACGCTGACTCGCCCACCGCCAGCTGCGTGACGCTGAGCATCGGTGTCGCGGTCATGCAACCGAGCAGCGCAAATACCCCTGAAGCGCTCATCGCGGCGGCGGATGCAGCGCTTTATGAAGCCAAACGCAACGGCCGCAACAGGGTGTCGGTATCCGCTGACCTGTGACCCGTGACGATGGCCGTGGCTGGGCAACCGCCGGGGTGCCAGGCGGAGAGTATTTCAGCCGCCTGCTAGGCAAAACAAAAAATAATTCACATAATTGACGTTTACGTAAAAGACAACCTAAAGGAGCACCATGGAGATACAAGGCAAAGTTTTCATCGTCACTGGCGGCGCATCGGGCTTGGGTGAGGGCACCGCCCGCATGCTGGCAGACGCTGGCGGCAAAGTCGTGATCGCCGACATGCAAGCAGAAAAAGGCCAGGCTGTGGCCCAAGCCATTGACGGTGTTTTTGTGCGCTGCGATGTCACCAGCGAAGCGGATGGTCAGGCCGTGATCGCGCAAGCGACGGCACTGGGCAAGCTCATGGGCTTGGTCAATTGTGCGGGCGTGGCCCCGGCCGAAAAAATCGTTGGCAAAAACGGAGCCCATAGCCTGGCCAACTTCAGCAAAACCATCAGCATCAACCTGATTGGCAGCTTCAATATGATGCGCCTGGCCGCCGAAGCCATGGGCAAAAATGAACCTGAAAGCACCGGTGAGCGCGGCGTGCTCATTTCCACGGCCAGCGTTGCTGCCTACGACGGGCAAATTGGCCAGGCCGCCTACGCCGCCTCCAAAGGGGGCATCGTCGGCATGACCCTGCCCATTGCCCGTGACCTGGCCCGCAGCGGCATTCGCAATATGACGATTGCCCCCGGCATTTTTGGCACGCCGATGCTGTTTGGTATGCCCCAGGAAGTGCAAGATGCCTTGGCCGCTGGCGTTCCTTTTCCCAGCCGTTTGGGCAAGCCAGAAGACTTTGCCAAACTGGTGCGCCATATTTTTGAGAACGACATGCTCAATGGCGAAGTCATTCGCTTGGATGGTGCCATTCGCCTGGCACCCAAATAAATAAACCAACGGGGGCTGGAACGCCCCCGTTAAAACATTTATCACCATAGATAGCCAGGCGCTGGTATAGGCGGCCTGGCTGTTTTTATTTAACCCGCTGCGTTATCTGTGGCATTTTCAGCCTGCGGCCAGTCGCGGATATAGGCTTTGAGCAATTGGTTTTCAAAGCTTTGCTCTTCCACCACGGCCTTGGCCACGTCGTAAAAGCTGACCACGCCCATCAGCATGCTGCCATCCATCACCGGCATGTAGCGCGCATGGCGCTCCAGCATCATGCGCCGCACCTCGTCCATCTCGGTATCGACCGTGCACAGCAGCGGTTGTTTTTCCATAGCATCGCGCACCGTCACCTGCGCCACTTGGCCGTTGTGCTTGACAACATCTTTGATGACTTCGCGAAAAGTCAGCATGCCCACGACGGCGCCGCCCTCAACGACCACCAGCGAGCCCATGTCCTTTTCGGCCATGGTCGCCATGGCTTGGGTCAAGCTATCGTCCGGCTTGACGACGTACAGGGTGCCGCCTTTGACGCGCAAGATATCGCTAACTTTCATGGTATTGCCCTTTTCTGCAAAATTTTCACTTACCAAAGCACTTAAGCTTTAAATAATAGCGTAATCCTCCCGCCATCTTTTATGACGTTTTGACATCAATAACTATTTTCAATGCCTAAATAGACTAAAGCGCCATGTATTTCGACATTCACCTTCCTTCTTCGGCAGCCCAACCCCAAACTGCCCGTCTGTATGTAGATAACACTGCAGAGAATACTGCCCACCCTGGGCCAGCGCAGCACCCGACGGTTTTGGCAATTCACGGTGTGCTGTGCGATCACAGCGTATGGCAGCCCCTGGCCCCAGGGTTGCATGCCCTGGGCTGGAATATGGCAGCGCTAGACCTTCCGGGCCATGGCCGCAGCAGCGGCCCAGCCCCCCAAAATGTGCCAGAGGCCGCCGCGTCGATCGTCGCTTTGGTCCAGGCCATGCAGCTGCCCCGCGTCATCCTGATGGGCCACAGCTGGGGCAGCTTGATTGCCTTGGCGGCCGCCGCGCAATTAGGGGAACGTATTTCACATCTGGTTTTAATCGGCACGGCCAGCCCGATGACCGTGGCACCGGCGCTGTTGGACTTGGCCAAAAACGACCCGGCGCAAGCCATTGCCTTGATCGACAAATACAGCCGCAGCCCCGTCACCCCGGCTGATTTTGATGGCCAAGCACTGGGCCACGCGGTGCTGGCCAGCAACCCTGCCACCAATCTTTTGCACTGCGGGCTGACCGCGTGCAACAGTTACCACGAAGCCCCCGTGGCCATGCAGCAAGTGACCGCCCCCACCTTGTTCATGACCGGCGAATACGACCGCATGACCCCCGCTGCTGCTGCCCAGCCGCTGATTGCTGCCGCCCAAAGCCGCACCCCCCAGCAAGGCAATGCGCCCGCCACCCACGTGGTCACTTTGGCCTGCGGCCACCAGCACATGCTTGATGCCACCCCCGCGATGGTGCAGGCACTGGCCGACTTTGTGCGCAGCTAAATTGCAGCGCCCTCTTCTGCGCCATTGACGTTCACAGCCGCGCCAGCCGCCCGATGGGTGGGCAGCACCTGCGCCACCGTGTGCTGCGCCCAGCCACTGCGCTCCCACAATGGCGCTGTGGCCCCCTCTTGGCGCAGCAGCAAAGCCTCCAGCAAGGGGGCCAGGGCGGTGGTTTGTGGATCGGCCAGCAGCACATACCGCGGCTCGCCCTCTTGCAAATAAGACGTGGCCGACTCGGGCATCGCCCCCACCCAGCGCAAGGCCGTCAGCGCCGCCAGGGCCGGTTCAATCTGCAGGCGATCGACATGCAATTGCTGGGCCAAAGCACTGCCCGCCAGCCCCCGTTCGCTGTCATTGCGCAGCGGGGCCAAGGCGGCAAGCACCTCCAGTGCCAAAGCAAAATCGCGCCCTGGGCCATCCAGTGCCCGGCTGGCCCCGGAGCGCAGGCTGGGCCAGTACGCCGCCACAATCGCCCCCAGCAGGAAAATCACCCAGCAGATGTAAATCCACAGCAGCAAAATTGGCAGCGTGGCAAAAGTGCCGTAAATGGCCGAATAGGTCGGCACCGTCGCCAGGTACAACCCCAGCAGCTTGCGCGCCAGCGCCAGGCCCAGCGAGACAAAAATTCCCCCCGCCCAGGCATGGCGCCAACGCACCGGGGTATTGGGCACAAAGTGGTACAGCGCGGCCATGGCAGCAGCCATCAGCAGCAGCTCCAGCGAATTAAAGCCCCACTGCACCGCAGCGGGCAGCGCCTGCACCAGCCCGCGCGAGGCCGACACCACGTAAGACGTAGTGGCCACACTCATGCCCAGCAGCAGCGGCCCCAAGGTCAGCACCCCCCAGTAAATGAGCAGTCGCTGGCCCAGCGGACGCAGGCGCTGCACACGCCAGATGTGGTTCAGGGTTTTGTCCATGGTCAGCGTCAGCTGAATGACCGTAACCACCAAAAACCCCAGGCCCACCGCCCCCAACTGGCTGGCTTTGCTGGAAAACTGCAAGATGTAGCCCATCAGCTGCTCGGCAATGGCTTCAGGAATCAGGCTTTGCACCAGCCAGATTTGCAGGTTTTCTTGCAAACGCGCAAAGCTGGGAAAGGCGGTGAACACCGCCAACAACACGGTAAAAAACGGCACGATGGCCAGCAGCGTGGTGTAGGTCAGGCTGCTGGCCGTCAGCCCCAATTGGTCGTTGGCAAAACGCTGGCGCAGCATGCGCAAGGTGTTGCCCCAAGAAAATTCAGAAGCAGTAAAACCAGTAGGTAATGCGCGGCGGCGCAGGAAAGGCATGGGCATAGGCCCTATGATGCCACCCCCATGGCCTCTGCACCCTCCATGACCTCTTCTGCTCCCCCCCCTTTTTCTGCGCTGCCGCGCCACGCCCAAGTCACCCAGATAGCGGCCGTCAGCAGCTTGGTCGCCTTGATTGTGCTGTGCGTGGCCTGGGAGCTGTGGCTGGCCCCAGTGCGCCCCGGTGGCTCACTGCTGGCATTCAAAGCCCTGCCCTTGGTGCTGCCGCTGGCCGGACTGCTCAAGCGGCGCATGTACACCTACCGCTGGCTCAGTTTGATGATTTGGCTGTACTGCACCGAAGGCCTGGTGCGCGCCACCAGCGATACCGCCCCCAGCAGCTACTACGCCTGGGCCGAAGTGGTGCTATGTATTTTGTTGTTTACTGCGTGTACCCTGCATATACGTTTGCGCCTTAAAGCTGCTAAAACCATGCAACAGCAAGCGTGAACAGCTCACTTATTTGCTAGTACGGCCTCCCTCACTACGGATAATTTTTATGACGACTGCCATTCTTGACACTCTGCGCCAAGCCGTTGGTGCCGCGCATGTTCTGACCGACGGCGATTTAAGCGCCTACGAGCGCGACTGGCGCGGCCGCATGCAGGGCAAGGCGCTGGCCGTGGTGCGCCCAGGTTCTACCCAGGAAGTGGCCGCCGTGGTCAAGGTCTGCGCGGCCGCTGGCGTGGCCATCATTCCCCAGGGCGGCAATACCGGCCTGTCGGTGGGCTCCACACCCGATGCCAGCGGCACCCAGGTGGTGTTGAGCCTGACACGCATGCACGCCATCCGCGCCGTGGATGCCGACAACCTGACCATCACCGTCGAGGCCGGCTGCATCCTGCAAAACCTGCAGCAGGCGGCGCAGCAGGCGGGCTTTTTGTTCCCGCTGTCGCTGGCTGCCGAGGGCTCTTGCACCATCGGCGGCAACCTCGGCGCCAACGCGGGCGGCACCCAGGTGGTGCGCTACGGTAATGCGCGCGAGCTGTGCCTGGGGCTGGAAGTGGTCACCCCCCAGGGCGACATCTGGGATGGCCTGACCGGCCTGCGCAAGGACAACACCGGCTACGACCTGCGCAATTTATTCATCGGCAGCGAAGGCACCCTGGGCATCATCACCGCCGCGACGATGAAACTCTTTCCCCAGCCCGTGGCCCGCCTGACCGCTTTTGCCGCCGTGCCCAGCATGCAGGCCGCCGTGCGCCTGCTGGGGCTGGCGCACCAGCATTTGTCAGCCGGGCTGACGGGCTTTGAGGTGATGGGGCAATTTGCCCTGTCCCTGGTGGTGAAACACATGCCGCAATTGCGCGTGCCCTTTGCCGGCATGGACGGTGCGCCCTACTGCGTGCTGCTGGAAAACAGCGACAGCGAATCCGAAGCGCACGCCCGCCAGCACTTTGAAAGCCTGCTGGAGCTGGCCTTTGAAGACGGCTGCGTACTCGATGCCGTAGTGGCCGAAAACCTCAGCCAAGCGCACGACCTGTGGCATGTGCGCGAGAGCATTCCCCTGGCGCAAGCGCAGGAGGGGTTGAACATCAAGCACGATATTTCTGTGCCCACCTCGCGCATTCCCGCCTTCGTGGAACACGCCGATGCGCTGCTGCAGCGCGAGATTGCCGGCGTGCGTCTGGTCAATTTTGGCCATCTGGGCGACGGCAACCTGCACTACAACGTGCAAGCACCTGAAGGGGCCGACGGCAAAGCCTTCCTGCGCGAGCAGGAGCCACGCGTCAATGCCCTGGTGTACGACGCGGTGGCGCAATTTGGCGGCTCATTCTCTGCCGAGCACGGCGTGGGCCAGCTTAAAACGCCCCAGTTGCAGCAGTACGAGTCGCCCGTGGCCCTGTCGCTCATGCGCGCCATCAAGCAAGCGCTGGACCCGCAGAACATCATGAACCCCGGCTGCATGCTGGCCAAAGACTAAAGGGACTGTGATGACGACGGCAACCTCCCTCCCCACCGCCCGCCCCGTGCGCCACCAGTACGAAGACCTGCTGCGCCACGTCTATTTCCATGGTGCTGAAAAAAGCGACCGCACCGGCACCGGCACCAAAAGCGTGTTCGGCCACCAAATGCGCTTTGACCTGAGCGAAGGCTTTCCGCTGGTCACCACCAAAAAAGTCCACCTCAAAAGCATCATCCTGGAGCTGCTGTGGTTTCTGCGCGGCGACAGCAACGTGCGCTGGCTGCAAGAGCGCGGCTGCACCATCTGGGACGAATGGGCGGCTGCGGACGGCAGCCTCGGCCCCGTCTATGGCGTGCAATGGCGCAGCTGGCCCACGCCCGGCGGCGGGCACATCGACCAAATCCAGCAGGTCATCGACACCCTGAAAACCAACCCCGACAGCCGCCGCATCCTGGTCAGCGCCTGGAACGTGGCCGAGCTTGATCAGATGGCGCTGATGCCCTGCCATGCACTGTTTCAGTTCTACGTGGCCGACGGAAAATTAAGCTGCCAGCTCTACCAGCGCAGCGCCGACATCTTTTTGGGCGTGCCCTTCAACATCGCCAGCTATGCCCTGCTCACCCACATGGTGGCCCAGCAGTGCGATTTGCAGGTGGGCGACTTCATCTGGACGGGCGGCGACTGCCACCTCTACAACAACCACCTGCAGCAAGTGCAAACCCAGCTGGCCCGCGCCCCCTACCCTTACCCAACGCTGCACATCCAACGCCGGCCACAGAGCCTGTTTGACTACACCCTGGAAGACTTTGTGGTGGCCGACTACCAGCACCACGCCCCCATCAAAGCCCCGGTAGCCGTATAAAAAGAAAGCTGCTTGCGCTGATAAATAAAGAGATAAACAATCTTTTTTATTTAAATCCCATACAACACAAGCGTAAACAGCTAGCAAATTATGAGCATCTGCTTAATCTACGCCCAAGCCGCCAACGCAGTGATTGGCAAAGACGGCACCATGCCCTGGCACCTGCCGGAAGACCTGGCGCATTTTCGCCAGCGCACCCAGGGCTGCGCCGTCGTCATGGGCCGCACCACGTGGGACAGCCTGCCTGAACGCTTTCGCCCCCTGCCCGGGCGCACCAACATCGTCGTCACGCGCAACCCCGCGTGGCAAGCCGCCGGAGCCATCGCGGCCCACAGCCTGCCCGAGGCACTGGCCGAAGCAGCCCGGCACAGCGCCACCGTCTGGGTCATCGGCGGGGCGCAAATCTACGCCCAGGCGCTGCCACTGGCCGATGCGGTCGAGGTCACCCACATCCAGCACAACTTTGACGGTGATGCCTTTGCCCCCACCCTGGGCCCCGAATGGCACGCCGTCCAGCACCGCGATGCCACCAGCGCCCAAGGCTGGCCCCTGCGCTTTGTCCGTTACGAGCGCCTGCGTGACTAAGCTAGTAAAAACCCTAGGTAGTTCCCCATACCCCTAGTGTTTCAGATAGCAACAAAAAAGAGTATGCTGCAGTGCAACATTAAAGTCTTATTGAGGACTGTCCATGAGCCTGGTACAAACTCTACCGTCTGGCCCCTTGGATATCGTCGGTGATATCCATGGCGAGCAAGCGGCCCTGCTGCAGCTACTGCGCCACCTCGGCTATGACGCACGAGGTAATCACCCAGAAGGCCGCACTCTGGTGTTCTTGGGCGATTTTGTCGATCGCGGCCCGGACAGCCCCGGGGTGATCGGCATCGTCCACCAGCTGGTCACCAGCGGCAAAGCCGTGGCCATTGCGGGCAACCACGAGATCAACCTGCTGCGCAACGACCCCAAAGATGGTTCGGGCTGGTTTTTTGATGCCCGCCTGCAAAGCGATTTGCGCAAATACCCCGGCTTTGCCCGCCCGCACGACCCGGCCGAGCGCAGCGCCATCGTGAACTTTTTGCGCGACCTGCCCGTGGTGCTGGAGCGCGAGGACCTGCGCATCGTCCACGCCGCTTGGAGTAGCGCAGCCGTGGAGCAAGCCCGCCGCCAGCCCTTGGGGGGCCTGCGTGCCGCCTACGACCAGTGGGAGGCGCAAGCCGCCCAGGCCGCCCAGGCCCAGCGCATTACCGAGCGCATGGCCCAAGAGCGCGAACTGTGGCCACACAATCTGGAGCACGGCGAGCACCGCCCCCCCTTCTTGCAGGCCCATTGCGACAACGAGCTCAACAAATCCATCTTCAACCCGCTCAAAGTGCTGACCTGCGGGTTAGAAGACCCCGCTACCGAGCCCTTTTTTGCTGGCAACAAATGGCGCTTTGTGCAGCGCCAGGCATGGTGGGAGCACTACACCGAAGCCACGCCCGTCGTCATCGGCCACTACTGGCGGCGCATTGACCCGCACCATTGCACCCAAGAAGGCTTGTTTGCCGACGTGGCCCCTTTCGCCTGGCACGGCCAGCGGCAGAATGTTTTCTGCGTGGATTACTCGGTCGGTGCCCGCGCCCAGGCCCGCAAAAAAGAGCAAGCCACCCACGGCTTTAAGCTGGCCGCCCTGCGCTGGCCCGAGCGCACCTTGATGTTTGACGATGGCCAGCAGCAAGCCACCCACGGCTTTATGCAACGCCCGCCGCAGCCCCACACTGCGCACAACGCATCGGCAAACCAGCAGCGCCTGGCCTCAGTCCACGCCATCCGCAGCCCAGACTACGCGCTCCACCTGGGGCTGCCGCTGTCCAGGACTGCCCAAGGCTACGCCCATTAGCGGCTGATGGATGAGCGCATAGGGGGCATGTCAGCGCAAATCGGGCAATTGGTAGCCCACCAGCACTTCGCGCAGCTTGGTTTTGAGCATCTTGCCCGTAGCGCCCAGCGGAATGGCATCGACAAACACCACGTCATCCGGAATTTGCCACTTGGCCAGCTTGCCCTCGTAAAACGCCAGCAGTTCTTCGCGCGTAACACTGGCCCCAGGTTTGGTAGCTACCACCACGATGGGGCGCTCGTCCCATTTGGGATGCGCCATGCCAACACAGGCGGCCATGGCCACGGCGGGGTGGCCCATGGCGATGTTTTCGATGTCAATCGAGCTGATCCACTCGCCACCAGACTTGATCACGTCCTTGCTGCGGTCGGTAATTTGCATGAAACCATCGGCATCAATGGTGGCCACATCGCCCGTGGGCAGCCAGCCCAGGCCCGCCTCATCAACGACCAGCGGGCTTTCGCCCTTGTAGTACTGCTGCAAAATCCACGGCCCGCGCACCAGCAAATCGCCATAGGTCTTGCCATCCCAGGGCTGGTCGCGGCCATCGCCACCGACGATTTTCATCTCCACCCCATAAATCGCCCGGCCTTGCTTGGCGCTGATCTTGCGCCGCTCCTCTTTGGGCAGGGCCATTTGCCCGGCCTTGAAAGTGCAGACTGCGCCCAGGGGGCTGGTTTCGGTCATGCCCCAGGCGTGCAGCACCTGCACGCCAAAATCATCTTCAAAGGCCGCAATCATCGCCGGCGGGCAGGCTGCGCCGCCAATCACGGTGCGCTTTAAGCTGCTAAAGCGCAACTGCTGCGGCTGCACGTGGCCCAGCAGCATTTGCCAGATGGTGGGCACCCCGGCGGCAAAGGTAACGCCTTCGGCCTCCATCAATTCATAGAGGGATTTGCCATCCAGCGCCGGGCCGGGCAGCACCAGCTTGGCCCCAACTTGCGCGGCGGTGTACGGAATGCCCCAAGCATTGACGTGGAACATGGGCACCACCGGCAAAACCACATCCCGCGCGGACAGGCCCATCGAGTCCGGCAAGGCGGCGGCATAGGCGTGCAGGGTGCTGGAACGGTGGCTGTACAGCGCCCCTTTGGGGTTGCCCGTGGTGCCGCTGGTGTAGCACAGGCTGGAGGCGGTGTTTTCATCGAACTGCGGCCAGTGGTAGCGGCCATCGTGGGCGGCAATCCACGCCTCGTAGCTGACCAGGCCTGGGATGCCGCTATCGGCGGGCAGCTTGTCGGCATCGCACAGCGCCACCCATTGCTTGACCGTGGGGCAATGGCTGTGCACGGCTTGCACCAGGGGCAGAAAGCTCAAGTCAAAGCACAGCACCTCGTCTTCGGCGTGGTTGGCGATCCAGGCCACCTGCTCAAAGTGCAGGCGCGGGTTGATGGTGTGCAGCACCCGGCCCGAGCCGCTGACGCCGTAATACATCTCCAGGTGGCGGTAACCATTCCAGGCAATGCTGGCCACCCGGGCACCGTGGGCCAGCCCCAGCGCATCCAGCGCCTGCGCCAATTGCTTGGAGCGCTGGCACACCTGCGCCCAAGTGGTGCGGTGGATATCGCCCTCCACCCGGCGCGAGACCACTTCGGTCGTGCCGTGGTAACGGGCGGCAAATTCGACCATGGAAGAAATCAACAACTGCTGGTTTTGCATCAAGCCGTGCATTCAACGTCTCCTTATCAGTATTCCATCCCCGGCGGGAATAACCGTGCATCGTAAAACATGCACGGTCGTTCGTATTCAAGGGATTTTACGGATTGGAGACCTGCAGAACCCACGCGCCGCGTCCCAGCGCCAGCTTATGGGGACTACGCCGCAGCCCCGGCAATGCCCAGCAGCGCAGCGCTATCGCGCACGACCAGACCACCGGGCTCGATCCGGATGGCTTGCTCGCGCTCCATGGCTTTGAGCTCTTGGTTCACGCGCTGGCGCGAGGCCCCCAGCAGCTGGGCCAACTCCTCCTGCGCCAGCTGCAGGCCAATGCGCACCTCCTTGCCGTTTTCCAGGCACGGAATGCCATAGCTGCGCACCAGGTGCAGCAGTTGCTTGGCCAGACGCGCCCGCAGCGGCAGGGTGTTGAGGTCTTCCACCAAGCCATACAACTGCCGAATGCGCCGCGCCTGCAACCACAGCATGGCTTCGTAAAACTCGACATGGGTGCTCAAAATGCGCTTGAAGTCGGCCTTGGCCACGCACAAGAGCGTGGTGGCCCCATGGGCATAGGCATCGTGGGTGCGCCGGTCGCCATCGAAGATGGACACCTCGCCAAACCACACGCCCGGCTCCACATAGGTCAGCGTAATTTGCTTGCCCGAAATCGACGTTGAGCTGACCCGCACCGCACCCTTGGCGCAGGCAATCCAATCCTCAGGGGCTTCGCCCCGGGCGCAGATCAAGGCACCATCTTTGAAGCGTTTGACGTAAGCACAGCGCAAAATATCGTGTTTCAACGTGGGCGAAAGGGTCGAGAACCAACGCCCGGCGTTAATGGCCTCGCGCTCTTCGAGCGTAAGAATCGGGTTATCCATGGTCTTGTCCTGTGGGTAACGACAAAAAGCGTTCTTAGAACGTGTTCACGATCTCCTCATGGGTGTGCGGGCGCGGCCTCGGGCAGTCTGCGTCGTTGCAAATCCTCGCAATAGCCAAGCTATTGCTGTGGTTTGCGCCTCGCAACCCATCCCGAACCGCATCCCCCACACCTTCAT